>TARA_B100001057_G_scaffold371071_1_pt1 | contig 15416 bp, 13 predicted proteins | sample TARA_B100001057 | Tara Oceans TARA_B100001057 (sample SAMEA2621839) | marine metagenome | biome: marine biome (ENVO:00000447); feature: surface water layer (ENVO:00002042); material: "saline water (ENVO:00002010), including plankton (ENVO:xxxxxxxx)" | depth 5 m
GTATGCGGGTCAAAGGTCGCTGCGAAGGCGTTGATAAAGGTTTGGAATGCGTCTTCGCTGCGATTGCGCAGCGCTACCTTTTGTTGATTGCGATAACGTTTGGCCAAGGTCTCAGCAATCTCCTCCAACTCCTTATCGTTGAGTTTCATGCTCAGCACTTGAGATTTTAGGCGGCGGTTCCATAAATCGTCTTGAGTTGCTTGGTCTATGGACCAAGCGACTTTTTCACGTTCGATCCGTATGACCTCGTCGGTGGTGAAGTCCAGGCGCTCTAGGCCCGAATCGATGGCCCGCTGCATGTACTTAGTGCGCTCAAGCAGTCTCTTTTGCAGGCGATTAAACATGTGGTAGGCGGGTAGTAGGTCGCCGCGTCGCAGCGCGTTATCAAGCTCGTATCGGTAGCTCTCGAACTCAGCAATGTCGGCGGCTAGAAAATAGTATCGGCCCGGGTCTAGGGCTTCGATGTAGTTATCAAACGTGTCGCTAGAAAGGGCATCGTTCACTTTCAGGTCGACATAGTGATTGCGGCGCAGTTGCTGAACGACGATTTGTGCGGTTCGCGAGTGCGTGGCCAGTGGTGCAAGCACAGGCGCCTGAATGTTGGCATCGGTCTCGGCCGTGTTTGTGTCTGCCGCTCTTGAGGGTAAGGCCGCCGCAGTCAGCAGGACGCTGACCAAGCTGGCCACGATCACTGATGTCAGTTCGCGAGATCGTATGGACTGAATTGTTCCTCGGCCCAATGCAAAAATTTGAATCATCATAGGGGTGCTCGTTGTTCTTCTATCGACCTTGTCTCTTTACTGTTTGGGCGCAAGAAACAAAGGTCTGGCGAACGTCCCAGGCCGATGTGCCCGCCTGCAACGTATGAATGTAGGGCTGTGTGACGTATCCTTAGTCAGATGACGCGCCCCTCTCATTGCCATTGACGTTTCTTGATGCCGAAGCTCGAGAAGAAACGTAATAGGCATCTGAGCGCATTAGATAAAGCCAGTCTATCCATCGTAGGACGTCGCGTGAAGAGTCCAAAAGTGTCCCAAACCTTAATCCACTTCATTCGGAGATTTTGATGAGAACCCCCTTTTTTCAACCCGTAGCGCTGATTTTGACATTGCTTGGCGGTGTGATTTTGGTTGGCTGCCAGCAACCGGAGAGCACTATGTCCGAAAAATCGTTTGAAGCAACGTCTGAGACCGCCAGTGCAAGCTACCTGATCGGTTTTCGTCAAGCGCAGAACATTCAGGCCCAGGGCGGTGATGTGATTGACATGCAGGCCTATGAACTCGGCGCGCGTGATGCGATTGCAGGCAATGAATCTGTCGTGCCTGAGGAGAACGAAGAGCAGTTGATGGCCGCGCTCTCCGAGGCATTGGTGCGGGAAAAATCGGCCTCCGGAGAATCCTTCATGAAAGAAAATGCCGCGCGGCCTGAAGTGACCACTACGGAATCTGGTTTGCAGTATGAAGTACTGGTCGAAGGTACGGGGCCTAGGCCGTCGGCCACCGACACGGTTGTCACGCACTATCACGGCACGCTCACCGATGGCACGGTCTTCGACAGCTCTGTGGAACGGGGCAGCCCCGCGTCTTTTCCAGTTAACCGCGTGATCGCAGGCTGGACGGAAGCACTGCAAATGATGGGCGTTGGTGCAAAGTGGCGTTTGGTGATTCCGCCAGAACTGGCCTATGGCGAGCGTGGTGCGGGAGGCGCAATTCCGCCTAAGGCTACCCTGGTATTCGAGGTTGAACTGCTCGAGATTCAATAAGCAGACGCTTTGCGATGCCGACTCAAAGCCGGAGCCTTGCTCCGGCTTTTTCGTATGCGGGCCATTACACCGGGCTTCCTCGATAAGCCGACCGATTTTTTCTGCGCGCAGTCAAGGCTTGCGTTGCTCTGGCGGGCGTAACATTCTCAAGTCAGGGGAGCGTTATGTCTGATCAATCCAACAATGTGTCGATATGGCGCGAAGCTGCATTTCGGGCTTACTTAGGTTCTACCGGATTTTCCGGCATGGCCTTGGCTATGCAGCAGTTGCTGCTGAGTTGGATACTGATTGGTATTTTGGCTCTGCCCGCTGATCAGGTCGGTTTGATTCAAGCGGTGATCGGCCTGCCAGGAGTGCTGTTAATGCTCGCTGGTGGTGCCAGTGCGGACCGCACCGATGCACGGCAGATGCTCATACGCATTTACTTGGTCGCGCCAATATTTCCTTTGTTTTTGGTGTTAATGGAGCAATGGCACCTGCTTGGGGTCGCCAGCGTGATCACTTGGGGTTTGGGCATGACTGTGGTGCAGTCCTACTCCATGCCAGGGCAACAGGCACTGCTGAATCGCATCGCTGGCCAAAACATTCAACAAGGCGTCACTGCGGCTACGGCCATAGGCTTTGTTGTGCAGGTGGTGGGCCTGATTTTGGCCGGTCAAATCGACAATGTGGGGGTCAGCCCCGTGCTGATTTCTCAGGCGATCGCGCTTGGTTTGGCCGGTCTTATGATGATCAGGCTGCCCTCTGCGCAGCCTGCACCAGCCGGGAAAGCAAAACAGTCAGATCAGGCCGGAGCCTTCGCCGGCATAAGGCAAGGTCTGCGCGCTACCAAGGACCATCCGGTCATCTTTAACGTGCTGCTGATTACTTTCGCCTCCAGCATTTTCAATGCCGGTTCCTTCATTACGGTTTTTCCCTTTATCGTCGCGCAGGTTTATGACGGCACGGCATGGCTGTTGGCGCTGCTGATGGCGGTCTTTTATGCGGGGGCAACGCTATCTAACGTGCTATTGCTGCGTTATCAGCCGCTGCTTCGTCCGGGTAAGCTATTTTTAATCATGCAGCTATCGAGAATTTTGGTGATCTTCCTTATGTGGATCGAACCACCCTTTTGGCTGCTGGTGGTGGCGACCATCGGCTGGGGTTTGAACATGGGCATAACGACGAATTTGGCTCGCAGTATCGTGCAGGAATCCGCGCCCAAACCCTATTTGGGCCGTATCTTGTCGGTGTTCAGCATTGGCATGGTCGGCAGCGCGCCACTTGGCGCCATCGTGCTGGGTTGGTTGATCGTCGCCACAGGTACGCTGAACGCTTTGATTCCAGCCATGGTGTTGTCGGCGCTGCTGTTTTTCTATGGCGCGCTGTTTTCGCCGGTTTGGGCCTATCTCAGTCCCGAAGCACAGACGACAGAACACGAGGCAGCCCGCTAGCCGAGAGCGGTTTTGTCAACATCTTCTGCCAGTCGCTGGGTGGCTCTTTGGCGAACAAGGGCCTAACCTTTTGTGTCACGTCACCAGAGTGTGCCCATCCTATGACATCGCCTGAGACTCCTACCGAAACAAGCGGGGCTGCTGAGCTGCGCCGAGAATATCGCTACGGCACGCTGAACGAAAAAGACGTCGCCGCTGATCCCTTGCAGCAGTTCACGCAGTGGTTTGCTGAGGCTGAGCGTGCCGAGGTACTTGATTATAGCGCCATGGCGCTGGCGACGGCCCATCAACATGGGCCCACGGTAAGAATCGTGCTGTTGAAGGGAGTAGATGTGCGAGGTTTTCGCTGGTTTACCGACAAGGGCAGCGAAAAGGGGCAGGCACTGCGCGCGAATCCTCAAGCCGAGCTGCTGTTTCACTGGCGTGAGGTAGACCGTCAGGTGCGTGTGCGCGGCTCGGTCATAGAACTATCCGATGAAGAATCCGATGCCTACTTTTACTCGCGGCCGCTGGGTAGCCAGTTGGCGGCGGCAACGTCGGCGCAGAGCCAAGGGGTGACCAATCGCGATGTCCTAGAGGCGCGCTATCAGACGCTAAGTGATGCCCATACGCGGCGAGCGCCGCGGCCTAAGGATTGGGGTGGGTTCCTGCTGCAGCCGGATCAATACGAATTTTGGCAGGGCAGAGAGAGCAGACTGCATGATCGGCTGCAGTACAAAGCCGCTAACGGTGGCTGGGCGATTCAGCGCTTGCAGCCCTAGGGCGCCACTGCAGTGCTGCTCGCCACGGGGCGAAGAGGATGGTCAGGTATCGACCAGAGATGTCTGAAAATCCGTGACTAAACGCACAAATTCATCTGGCCGATAAAAAATAGAACCGTGTCCAGTCATCTCCATGACCTCGAACGCGGCGCCGGGAATCAGCTCGGCAATTTTTTGAGCAGAGTCCAGGTTCATGTCTTGTCGACCGCAGGCCACCAAGGTGGGCGCAGTAATCGCCGGCAGTGCAGCCATGGTGTCGCCCTCGCGCTGGTGTGCGGTATGACAGGCCAGCGCAGCGTCGCGATCTTCATAAAACCGCCAGTACTTTTGTCGCTCGGGTACAGCTATTCCCGCGTCATTTAGCATCGTCATGGCCTTGGCACCCAGTGCGCCTTGATCGCCTTGGTCTACCGGCGGGGTAAGGGAAACGTCAAACATACCCAGTCCGCTGAGCATGGTCGGATGGCGTAGAGCAAACTGCGCAGCAGTTCGAGCACCATAGGCGACGCCGACGACAAAGGCCGATTTGATACCCAAATTCTGCATCAGCCCCGCAAGGTCATCGGCATATTGCGCGAAGTTGAACTGCGCTTTGTCGCTCCAGCCAGACTTGCCGCTGCCGCGTAGATCGAAACGCAGTATCTGAAAGTGTTCGAGTAGTGGCTCCAGCACAACCTCCCAGCAGGTGAGGTTGTGGCTGGCCATGTTGATTAGCACCAGCGTAGGTCTTTTGGTATCGCCCTCTAGGACATGGTGCAAATCAATGCCGTGCACCCTCGTCATGCTGCGGGTGACGTCGTAGGCCGTTGAGGCAGATTTGTTTGCGTCTTGGCTCATGCGTCGGGGAGGCCCAATACGCGCTTGGCAATAATGTTCATTTGCACTTCCTTGGTGCCGCCAGCAATGGTCAGGGATTTTTGTTTAAGCCAGTCTCGAGTGGCCGCTATCTCATCTTCTGCAAAGGCTTCGCCAGACCAACCGGCGCCCTGAACGCCCATAGCTGCTACCAGTATTTCATCGCCTTCCTGGGTAATCAGTGCGTTAGACAGTTTGACCGCAGAGGAGGCAAAGCCCGGTGCACTGGCCTGTGTTTCCTGTATCACCCGTTGCTGGGTGAGTTGCTGCGCCTTGAAGGCGAGCTGGTGATCGATCACTCGACGTCTGAGTGCGGGTTCGCCAATGCGCCCCGATGCATCGGCGTGGTAGCGCTTAACCAGACCAGGCAGCGGGCTTGCGACCGTGCGGCCGCCCTGAGAGCCCGAGGTATTAATGCCAGCATGGGTCGAGCGCTCATACTGCAGCAAGCGTTTGCCCACGCTCCAGCCTTTGTTGACGCCGCCGACAACGTCATTGGCGGGTGCCAGTGCGTCATTGAATACGGTTTCGCAAAAAGGTGACTCGCCAGAGATCAGCCGGATCGGGCTGACATCGACGCCGGGTTGATCCATATCCACCAGAATCAGGCTAATGCCTTCGTGGCGTGGCGCATTGGTGTCGGTGCGAATCAGCACGAAGATGTAGTCGCAGTGCATGGCATCCGAGGTCCAGACTTTACGGCCATTGATTTGGTATTGATCACCGATCAGCTCGCCGCGACAGGCTAAGCTCGCCAGATCCGAGCCTGCACCGGGTTCCGAGTAACCCATGGCCCAACCGCCTTCGCCTCGGGCAATACCCGGCAGCCAGCGCTTTCTTTGTTCTTCGCTGCCCAGCTCAAGAATGGTTGGGCCGATATAGTTTACGCCCCGACCGGTCAGTGGGGTGCGTGCGCCAATGCGCTTGAGCTCTTCGATGAGGATTGGATAGAGGTCCTTATCAAGGCCCGCTCCACCGTATTCTTTCGGCCATGTGGGGACCGTCCAACCGCGCTCGGCCATACACTCAAGCCATAGTGCGCTATCGCGTTCCAGGGTGATTTTGCTACTGCCCCAGGGAATTTGCCCCGGGCCTCGCGCACCCTCAAGGCAATGGGTCGCTAGCCAGTCGCGGGTCTCGAGGCGGAAGTCGTTGGCAAGTTGAGTATTACCCATTGTCGTTCACTCGCTGGTTATTGGCAGAGGGCGGCGATGCGCTTGCCGACTAAGGCGAGGCAGAGCACCTTGTTACATTGTCCCGCCCGTTGGTCTAGCTCGGCTGCCGTGACAGCTTCTTGGTTTAGCAGGCCGCCAAGCATGGCGGCACTGGTCACTTGGGCGTCAATACAGGGCGGGTAGGTATAAACGCCAGGGTCGCGCTCGACAATTTGTGTATAAACCGCGTCGAGCTTTTCTTGTTTTTCGGCCATCTGCGCCGATGAAGTGCCGGCCTTTTCACGTTCGGCGCGATCGGCGATTGCCGTAAACAAGGTATCTGAGCGATACCAGTACATTCGAAATGCATCGTTATCTCGCTTGAGCACCATGCCTTCGCGCATGCTGACGCCTTCAGCGTTCTGTGTGTTAAACCAAATCTCTGCAAAATCGCCGCACACTTCTTTGCTGGCCTGACCAAAACATTCCAGCAATCGCACGCTATCAATGCGGCGGGTTGCCGCATCGAGCGCTGCCGCGTGCTCGATCATGTCGTCGCAGTTGGCATCGGTGAATTTGATCAAGCCAAAGGCGTGACAGGTGGGTAGGGGCGCCGCTTCATCGGCTTGTGATGCGTGTGCTTGATCGAACCACTGACCGGCGGTTTCGAGAGCTTGGGATTGAATAACCGCAGCGTCTGGGGCGCAGGCGCTAAAAACAACGGTTAGACAGGCGGCAAACAGTCGGCGCCCTCGAGAGACGCCGGTTGCCAGTAAACCCGCCTGAAGATCCTTCAGAGTCAAACGCGCTCGACAATAATTGCCGGCGCCATGCCGCCACCGGTGCACATGGTGATCAGACCCGTGTTCAGGTCGCGGCGCTCGAGTTCATCAAGCATGGTGCCAATGAGGATAGAACCTGTGGCCGCAATAGGGTGACCTAGCGCCATGGCGCCACCGTTTACATTCACCTTCGCGGGATCCAACGCCAGATCGCGCATGAACTTTGCGGCTACCACCGAGAACGCCTCGTTGATCTCAAACAGGTCAATGTCGTCGGTGGTCATGCCGACACGGGCAAGTGCCTTTTTCGCCGCAGGTACTGGCTCGTTCAACATCAGGGTGGGATCACCGCCAACGGTCGCCATCGAGATGATCCGCGCGCGCGGCTTCCAGCCCACTTTGTCTGCGTAATCTTTGCTGCTCAGAATCAGTGCGGCGGCCCCATCCACCACACCGGAACTGTTGCCAGCATGGTGTACGTGGTTGATGTCGAGGTCTGGGTATTTACGTGCCACCAACTGTTGAAAGGTCTCGCCGGTATCGTCAATCGGCGCATCCATAAACATCGAAAATACCGTTGGTAGAGCGGCCAAGCTTTCTAACGTTGTACCAGGACGCGGGAACTCTTCACGGTCCAGCGCCACGGTGCCATCGTCGTTATGTACTGGCATGACGCTGCGATCGAAGTAGCCGTTGGCGATAGCGTGCTGAGCACGGTTTTGCGACTCCACAGCCAGTGCGTCCAGCTCTTCACGACTGAAGTTCTCCAGCGTCGCGATCATGTCGGCGCAGATGCCTTGATGTGGCTGCGGGTGAATATCGCGTAAATGCAGGTTGCCGCCATCGACGGTCCGGTTGTTATTCTCCGGCACCCGCGTCGTGGTATAGGACATCATCTCCACACCGCCGGCAACGCAGAGATCGTCCATACCGCTCATGATATTCGCTGCGGCTAAGTTCACCGAGGTAATGCCAGATCCGCAAAAACGATCCAGCGTGACCGCAGAGGCTGAGGTATCCCAGCCTGCATCCAACGTTGCCATGCGACCAACGCAGGAACCTTGTTTGCCGATTTGGGAGCTACAGCCGACGACCACATCGTCAATGTCTTGGGTGTTCAAGTCGTTGCGCGCGCCAATGCCTTCGAAGACCTTGGCCAGTAAGCGGCTGGGGTGAAACTCAGATAGCGCACCCTTGCCGGCCTTACCGATTCCTCTTGGCGTGCGGGCTGCGTCGATAATGTAGGCTTCGGTCATTGTGTTCTCCTTGTGTTCGTGAATTCGGTTTAGCGGCCTTTAAAGTCGGCTTCGCGTTTTTCCATAAACGAAGCCATGCCTTCCTTAAAGTCTTCAGACTGAAACAGCGGTAGCAGCTGTAAAAACACATGGTGCACATGATCGTCGAAATTCTCGTTCATGCCCATGCGCATCATGCGCTTTGAAGCCTGCACCGCCATGGGTGCCTGTGCCGCGACGCGCTTTGCTAGCTCGCGCGCCTGGTCTCCAACTTCATTGTTATTGACCACATGGGACACAAGCCCCATCTCCTCGCATTCCACTGCAGTCAGGGTCTTGCCGGTAAAAATAATTTCGCTGGCCTTCGCCCAGCCGATGAGCCGCGGCAAGATCCAGGTGCCGCCTGATTCCGGCACGACGCCGCGGGCTGTAAATGCGGCGGCCAGTTTGGCGGTGTCGGCCATAATGCGTATGTCGCAGCCAAGAGCCATGTCCATGCCATAGCCAGCTGCGGAGCCGTTTAGAGCCGCGATGGTGGGCGTGTCGATATTGTGCAGGACAGTGGGCGGCGTATTGCGCAAATCAAGCGTGGGTGATACGCGACGCGTGCGGTCCGAAAGGCCGTCGGTGATATCGCTGCCGCGTAAATCAAGACCCGCGCAAAAGAACTTGCCTGTGCCAGTAATGACGATGGCGCGAACCGCTTCGTCCGCATCTGCTTCGATCAGCAACTCGGTAAATCGTGACAGCATGTCCCGCGAGATTGTGTTTTGCTGCTCAGGCCGGTTAAAGGTAATGGTGGCAATGTTGTCAGCCACCTCGTAAAGCATGTCGTTATTTGTCTGATCGCCTGTCTGTGTACTCATCATTTTTTCTCAAATTATTTGCTGGTGGCGCCCAAGAACCGAATTCGTTTATCTATTTTGCGGACCGTTCCGGCATTTTTTCTTCGCTTATCGCGTAGCCTGCTTCCACTGGGATGCATAGGTACTGGCCGTCATCGCGCTTTTCCGTCCACGGCAAGACGGGTACTGGCGTGGTGTTTTGCGCGGCCTCTATTGCCGCTTGCGGCGTTGACCAAGTGGCGAGTTTCTCGATATTGCGCAAGGTTGGGAAGATAATCGTGTATTTACCGTTTTCTGCGCCGCTGATGGCGTCGGCAGGGTCGATCCAAACCGAATCCACCGATTCGTAGCCGTCATGCACAGCAATGTGGTCCGCTGGCGGTATGGCCAAATAGAAATGCGTGTCGAAACGCTTGGGCATCATTGGCGGCGTGATCCAATGCGCGAAGTGCGTGAGTGCGTCGCACGCCAGTACCAACTGCTCGTTGTGTAGAAAATCCAGCAGAGTGATCTCGCCCTTGTTCATGGGCTCTCGTTGGTCTTGCAGGCTTTGCAGTCGCTCACCACTGATGATTTGCTGGCTGCCGACTGCTCTGGCCAGCAAGATGCCGCACTCCTCAAAGGCTTCGCGAATGGCGCTCACCTGTGCCGCGCGCATGTCCGCGTCGCTGGCAGCACCCTGCAAATGTGGAAGAAGTGCGTCTTCAAAGTCCTGAGGGTCTGCCTTGCCCCCGGGAAACACCAGCGCACCGGATGCGAAATCGATTTGATGATGACGAACCACCATGAACACTTCGAGATTATTGTTGCCCGGTCGGAGCAACAAAATAGTTGCAGCGGGCTTTGGTGTGGTGGCGGTTTCCGACATGGCGATCCCTTAGTTGCGTGACGACAACGGTATAACGAGAAGGAGAAGCAAGTGTAAACAGGGCCTAGCGCGAGCGAGCTCTTTCGCAATGCCTCGTGCGATCCGTTGTCGCGTCAGGGCAGCTAACAGCCCCATTAGGCAACAACCAACCTGTCTAAATCTCCCCAAAAAGCCTATCGATATTCGCTTATGCGGGGCCCTATGGCAAACTTCACCGCATGGGGAGATATAACTCGAGGACATATTCATGTCGGCTTTGATTACCCTGCTGGTTGCTGGACTGGTGTTTTTATACCTGCGCAGCAATCACAAAGCGCGCACGCGCTGGCTGCAAAATCTTGCGCTTCCTGGCCAATGGCGATCCCAGCGCAGTGGCAGCCAGCTTGTTTTAAGCGGTAGCTTGAAGCGTGGTGATTTTCAGTGGCGCGCCCGGGTCAACAGCGACAGCGGTCACTGGCACTATGGCGGACAAACACTGACGCTAAAGGGCAATCAAACCCGAACCTTTGAAGTCCAAATGTTCCAGCCGGGCGTCATCAGTCTGATACGTGAGGACGGCACCGCAGAACTGTTCCATAAACAAGCAACCAACGTGGTGCCACTTGCGAAAAAGTAGCGATGAACACGCATATAAAGTCGCAGGCTCCAGCGCCTGGGCGGCGGTGGCTGGGCGCTTGCTCTGGGTACTGCCAAATCGCACTGGTGTCGATTGGGCGCAGTGCATGGCAGGGTATTGGCAGCGCGGGCGATGGTCTTCGGCCATTGTCGGGTTTCGAGACACGCAAACGGTGTCGCTCGATGATCTGCTGCATGTTGACTCACAAAAAGCCGCCTTGTTCACGAATACTCAGCAGTTACTGGCAGATTTGCCCGCCAATAATGCGCTGTTGTGGGGGGCTCGGGGTACCGGCAAGTCGTCCCTAGTGCATGGTGTGCTAGCGGCATTTGCCGATCAGGGGCTGCGGCTGGTCGAGGTTGGTAAAGATGCTTTAGTGGACTTGGCCGAAGTCATCGAGTCGCTTGCAGACCAGCCCTATCGCTTTATCGTCTTTTGTGACGATCTATCCTTTGAAGACGACGACGCCTCCTATAAGTCGCTCAAGAGCGTGCTGGAGGGGTCGGTGCTGGCACGCGCTACGAATGTGGTCATCTACGCCACGTCCAATCGGCGGCACTTGCTGGCAGAGAAAAATTCAGACAATGCGGAAAGCAGGCTGGTGGATGGTGAACTGCATCATGGCGAGGCCGTGGAGGAAAAAATCTCTCTCTCTGACCGGTTTGGGCTGTGGCTGTCTTTCTATCCCGTGCGCCAGAACGAATACCTCGACATGGTGCACAGTGCGGTGGAGCGATTAGTGAAACAGTACGCGAGTGCTCAAATGTCGCGCGATGAATTCGCCCCAGATTATTATCATTCAGAAGCCTTACGCTGGGCGCTGGGTCGTGGTGTGCGCAATGGCCGTAGTGCGGAGCACTTTGCTCGCCATTGGGTCGGGCAGCAGCTGCTCAAACACAGAAACCATTCTTAAGGCTTATATTTCAAGGTTCCTCTTATGTTGCGGATGCTCTGCATAATTGCCGCGCTGGGCCAGAGCGGCCTAGCCTTGGCAGATACTCTGATCATGAACAACGGCGACCGAATCACAGGTCGATTGGACAGCATTTCTGGCGGCAAGGCCGTATTTGAGACGCAATATGCGGGGCGAGTATTCGTTAGCGTCGACCAAATCGATTCCATGCTGACGGATGATGCCTACACTGTGCGGCTCGGTGATGATCGCCTGAGTGGGGCTTTTATCGAAGACCACGGAGAACAGGCGCTGGCGACCCGCACGGGCAGTGAGCAGTTAACCTTGAGTGACATCCGTAGTGCTGCGCAGAGCCGCAGCCAATTCATACCGCTTTCTCTCGACTGGAGTGTGCGACTTGATCTGTCACTGTCATTGGCGGACGGCAACTCGTCTACCGAGGCCTCGAATGTTTTGTTGGAGGCAGATTTCCACGACGAGCTGAACGCCCACCTACTGACCGTGCTGCTTGCGCGAGAAGAAGGCGAGGGTTTGCTGACCAAGGATCAGCTTGACGTAGATTACGGTTACCGACGCTTTATCTCTGAGCGTTGGTATGGGGCGGCGAACGCCGAGTATTTTCAGGACACGCTAAAAGACATCGACCTGCGTATTACTCTTGGTGCGGGTATGGGCATTCAGGTGCTCGACAATAGTCTGGAAAATCTGGCTACGGACCTTAGCCTCAGTGCGGTGCAGGAGGATATTGGTGGAGCGAGCAGTACCAAACCAGCCTTACGTTGGGGTGTGGATTATCAGCGTTTCCTGTTCGCCAAGACGGTAGAGCTGTTTCATCGGCAATCTATTTTGCAGTTGCTCAGCGATGAGAACGGTCAGGTTTTCTCGTCTTCGACCGGTATTCGCTATGTGTTTAGCGAGCGTATCGACACCAACTTTCGAATCGATCTAGCGTATGAAAGCGATCCGCCCCCCGGCAATGAGAAAACCGATACCACCTATAGTCTGGGGGTTGGTCTGAAGTTCTAAGGCATCACTTACTTCAAATGGACAATCGTTTGCTGCAGATCATCTCATCAGGCAAAACCTTGACTGGTCAAAGGCGCACTCATAGAATGCGCCGCTTGCTGAGATACGGGCAACGTTTGCAACGCTGTCTTCAGTCGACGATACATCTGACCAAACAAAGTCCCCATCGTCTAGAGGCCTAGGACTCCGGGTTTTCATCCCGGCAACAGGGGTTCGACTCCCCTTGGGGACGCCATTTTCTTTGGCCGCTTTAGACACGCTCTAAGGCGGTTTTTTTTGCGCGGCTGATTGGCGTTTTTTTCAATTAGTGAGCGCAGGCTGCTGTTTTTGTGCAACAGCCTGGCTTTTGTGCTGCAATAACTGGCTAACGAAATTGAGTTGGGAGAGGGCCTATGACGCAGACGACATCAGAAAACCCAAACATAGACGTCATCGTGGTGGGCGCTGGCTTTGCTGGTATGTATGCCCTGCACAAGTTTCGTGGCTTGGGGTTACGCACTCAGGTACTAGAGTCAGGCAACGATGTTGGCGGTACCTGGTATTGGAACCGTTATCCTGGGGCGCGTTGCGACGTGCCCAGCGTCGAGTACTCCTACAGTTTTGATAAAGACCTCGAGCAGGAGTGGAACTGGACCGAGATCATGGCCGCTCAGCCGGAGATACTCGAGTACGCGAATCATGTCGCTGATCGTTTTGACTTGCGCGACGACATCAAATTTCAAACTCGAGTTGTCAGTACTGTCTATGACGAAAGCAGCAATCGATGGGCAGTTACGACGGACAGTGGGGAGGAATACACGGCTCGATTCTGCGTGATGGCAACGGGATGTTTGTCGGTTCCCAATACGCCGAGCATTGACGGTCAGGAAGAATTCGCTGGCCCGGTTTATCACACGGGTAACTGGCCAGAAGGCGGCGTCGACTTTAGCAACTGCGTCGTTGGCCTCATCGGCACTGGCTCCTCGGGTATTCAGTCCATCCCAGTGATTGCAGAACAGGCCAAACATTTGACGGTTTTTCAGCGCACACCGAATTACACGATGCCCGCTGCCAATGCGCCGCTGAAGACCGATTTCCTGCAGCAAGCTAAAGCAAACTATCCAAGCATTCGCGCCGAACAGCGCGCTTCTCAAGTCGGGATTGTGGGCTACGGTTTTGGTTTTGGCGGTGCTGAAAACGTCGAGCCCACTGAAGAAATAAGGCAAACCTCGCAGGCAGAGAGACAACGCTTGGTAGAGGAAGAAGGTTTTCTCGCGATAAGGCGCTACGCAGACGTTGCGCTGGATGAAGAGGCCAACGAGCTAGCCTGTGAGATGTACCGCGAGCAGGTCCGGCGCATGATCAAAGATCCGGCCACGGCTGAAGCCCTGATGCCACGCGACTATCCCATGGGCTGCAAACGCCCGGTCATTGATACCGATTACTACGAAACGTTTAACCGCGACAATGTCACCTTAGTGGATTTGCGCCAAGGTGGCATCGAAGAGATTACCGAGGCTGGCGTTCAAACAGCGCAGGGCCATTACGCATTTGATGTGCTCGTTTATGCCACAGGTTTTGACGCCATGACCGGTGCATTGGGCAAGATCGATATTCGCGGGCGTGATAACACTGCGCTGACTGAGTACTGGGAAGCCGGACCGCGCACCTATCTAGGTCTGCAAGTGGTAGGGTTTCCAAACTTCTTTACGGTCACTGGCCCTGGGTCGCCGTCCGTGCTGAGCAATATGATCGTCTCCATAGAGCAGCATATTGACTGGATCGCTCAGTGTATCTCAGACCTCGATGAACGAGGCGTGCAAAGCATTGAGGCGACGCCAGCAGCTGAGGAGGAGTGGATAGCCCACGTTAACGAGGTTGCACAAAACACCATGTTTACGGCGAAGTCCTGCAACTCTTGGTACCTTGGTGCCAACATTCCGGGCAAGCCGCGTATCTTCATGCCTTACGTGGGGGGTGTTGGGGTGTACCGCGAAAAGTGCGATGAGGTGGCGCGCAACGGCTACGCAGGGTTCGAGTTGAGAGCCTGAGGCATTGACCAGCAAAAAAATCTATCTGGTCGCCATATCGGCTTGGTTTGCGGCCTTCGGTATGCATTCGGTGGTGTTTGCCTGGCTGGTCACCATGTTGCTGCGCGAGCCGGCCGAGCGTGTCGGGTACGCGCAAATGAGCATCTTGCTACCCGGCATGTTGCTGATTTTGCTGGCCGGTGCCATTGCCGACCGAGTGGGCCTGCGCCGACAGGCGCTATGGTCGCAGGTATTTGCTGCGCTAACGCCAATGCTGCTGATTTACTTTCTGTATTTCGATGCCCTTTCCTACTCAGTGATTATTGTTTACGCCCTGCTTATGGGGCTGGCTCAGGCGTTCGTTACACCTGCGCGGGATGGACTACTCAACCATGTGGCAGGCGACAACATTCAGCGCATGGTGGTGCTTGCGAGCTTGTGTCAGTTTGGCTTTCAGATTTTGGGTTACACCTTGGCAGGGTTTGCGGATTCCGTGGGCGCCATCACCATACTCAGCGTGCAGAGCGTTATATTGTTAATGGGCTGCGGGGCATTGATGGCGCTGGGAGAGGTCGAAGAGTCTCGGGCTGAAGCACGACAGGCATCGGTAATGAAGGACCTGTGGGAGGGTGCTTCGACAGTCGCTGGCAACCCCCTGATGCGGGCGGTCATGATTCAGAACGTGGCCATGGGCATCTTCTTTATGGGAGCCTTTATTGTCGCCTTCCCGCTGGTAGTGCGCGAGGTTTATGACGGTACTTCTGCCGATCTGGCTTCTCTGAATGCATTCAACTCGTTGGGGTTGGTGATCACGATCGGGGTGTTACTGCGCATAGGTCACATTGCGCGGGCGGGTCGCGCGCTGCTGCTCTCACAATTTGTTGGCTCGCTGGTGTTGGCACTGGCCGGATGGGTGGTGCAACAGTATCTGTTCGTCTTTTTTGTCTTTATGTGGGGCATATGTGGCGGCGTCGCCATGCCCATGTCGAGAACACTTATGCAGCAAACAGCGCCACCGGCACTGCGCGCTCGCGTCATGAGCTTTTACGCGTTTTCGTTTATGGGCGCTGGCCCCCTGGGGGCACTGTGGGCGGGATATCTAGCCGATTCCTTTGGGCCACAGCAGGCCATAATGATCTCTGCCGGTTGCATGGCCT
>TARA_B100001057_G_scaffold220311_1_pt1 | contig 15408 bp, 14 predicted proteins | sample TARA_B100001057 | Tara Oceans TARA_B100001057 (sample SAMEA2621839) | marine metagenome | biome: marine biome (ENVO:00000447); feature: surface water layer (ENVO:00002042); material: "saline water (ENVO:00002010), including plankton (ENVO:xxxxxxxx)" | depth 5 m
TGTTTGGATAATAATTATAATTTAATTTATTACCAAAATATTCTTTTAAAAATAAAAGTCTCTTATTATTAAAAATAGTAAATTGAATTTTTGGATTATATTTCAAAAATTCAGTGATAATCGTTTTTTGACGTACAGAATGTCCGTATCCTTCATCAGAAATAAAAATTGCTATTTTTTTAATTTTTTTTTTCGATATTTTTTTTTGCATTTAGATATTCTGTTTTTGTATGTATATCTATTAAATCTTTAATATAAACACCAATTTTGGTACTCAAAGTTTTTTGAAAAACTGTTTTATATGTCATTATCCTAAATGCTGCATTTTGAATTTTATTTCTATTAATTGAAATAAGTTCCTTTTTTTTTGCTCCAGGATAAAGCTTTTTTTTAAAAAAACTTAGTGCATTTTCTAAATCTTTATATTTAAGTTCTGGTGAATTTGGTTGAAGTGAAATTACAATTTCAGGTTTTTTAGTATTTTTATATATCTTTTTAATTGCGTGGACTACAACATCTTGTTTTTCAGCACTCTCATAAGTAAGTTTTTTTGGTCTTTTAATAAACTTAAAATTATTTGATATTGAAATTCTCTTAATATTATCACAATCAGAAGAAATTATAATTTCATCAATTTTTTTAGATTTATTAATTTCATCGGCTAAATATAAAAACATCGGTTTACCTTTTATTGGTAAAATATTTTTATTTTTTAACCTTCTCGATTTTTTTTTTGCCGGTATTACAACTACAACTTTCTTCACTTAAAAATATTTTAAGCTTATTGGATTAAATTTAGAGCACAAAACGTATAACTCTTTAGATTTAAAGCTTTTACCTAAATCATATGTTAAATTTTTAGTAAAAATTTTTTTTTTTTTTAGATAAGATAAAAAATTATCTGTGAAAGAAAATAAATGTTGTTTCTCAAGATTTTCATCTGAATGACAATATAAAAGAACGAATTTACTGTTATTTAATGCATAATCCAAAATTTTCTTTGGCTGGTGTGTATGATCTAGTGTATGAAAAATACCAAATAAATCATATTTTTTTGATTTATTTACAAAATTAATATCTTCGATTTCAATATTTAAAAGGTTTGAACCTAATGATTTACTATTTACTGACTTATAATTATCGTTGTATAGCCAACTTAGGTGTGAATTATCAACAATCAATGTTTTTTTAATATTTTTTTTTAAGTAATTTATTTTTTTCAATTTATTTAATTTATTCAAATATTTTTTTGCATCTTGTTGTTTTTTTATACGATAATTTTTATTAATACCAGCTACCTGTCTTGAAGATAGATATTTCAGTGAATAATCAAAGATAGTTTTATTAAAATTTAAATTTTGTTTATATTCTTTATTAAAAAAATTTAACATTAAGCCCATAAAAGGAACATTAAATTCACAATAATTTTGAATTTTTATATTTTTATCTATAATATCAAAAAGTTTACCATGGTCAGGTATAATTCCTTTTTGAAAAAAATTTATAACATTTGACCAATTTCTATTATGTTGTCCATAAATTTGATTAAATATTTTAAATGAATTTTTTTTTGAAAACCAAGGATTATTTTGTATAGTATAACATTTTAAACATTTGTAGACTTTCATCTTTTTAAAAAAGTTATCATTCAAGTCAAAGTCATTCTTAATTGCCATGGTATAAAAATTATGTTTAAAAATATTTTTTTTATCCAGTTCCATTCTAGCTGAGCCACAAAATATACATTTATTATATTTTTCAGTAATCATTTTATTTTAAATTTATGAGAACTATCTAGCAAATAAATATCTGGTGCAAGCTGTTTAATTTTTAGACCATCTACTTTTTCCAATTTATTAAAATGATTTATGTTTTTAATAAAGTTTTTCCTTTGTAGACTAGTTCCAATTTTTTGCTTATATAATTGTTCAATAGTTGGGTTCATTTTCAGTTTATAACTAATAATCTTTTTAATATAATTTTTTAGCGTCCTAAATCTATTGATTACATAATAGTAAGGATTAATGAATAACTTGTCATAAGCAAATACTCCGGTAAGTTCATCAAATTTATCTAAGATGCTTTCGAAACCATCAAAATCATCATCAAAATTTTTGACCTCTTTTAGATCTTTTTTTATCATTTTTTGATTCTCATTTTCTTTAAATGAATTAATTGATCGATACAACTCATCAGAAGATCTTACTACTTCTAAAATATCTTTTAACATATCTATTTCGGAAACTCTCTTTTTGGTACCTAATAAATTCAAAGCCTTTTTGTCTAAAAAGAAAGCTTCTAGTAATGATGTAGAGTTGGATGAAATAAGCATCTCACTAGCATTAATTAACGAGTGTGATGATGAATGCCTATCTGTATTTAAAAAAATTTTTTTAAATTTTCTTTTTTTTATGTAACTTTTCCAAAAATCAACTCTTTCATTGGGATGTGGAGATATAACAAGACTTTTGTTTGGAAAATTTTTTTCAAAATTATCGATGAATTTAATTGTTTCAAAAAGAATCTCTCTTTGCATTTTTACTTGCTCGTTAATTAGGTAAATATGATTTGAGTCTGGATCAATATTCTCATTAATAATTCTATTAAAGATGAAATCTATTTCATCAATTTCTCTAGTTTTATTAATATGAGCAAACGCAGTTAATAGTAAAATATAGTTTCCAAATTTTTTTTTTAATAATGAAGACTCTTCATCTAATAAAAATCTATATTTTTTTTTTAAGAGTTCTAAGCGAATATTTCCACACACCAATACATCTTTTAAAATTGAATTAAATTTCTTTTGAATTATAGGATAATCAGACTTTTCACCTACAGCCAAGAATACATCTAATTTACTTAAATTTTCATTATTCATTCTATAATCTATTTTATCTACAAAGTCTGTTGCAGTAATTAACTCTTCATCACTTGATACCACCTTAAAATTTTTTTTTTTTATAAAATCAATATGACGAGTATTTTTTGGACCAAAACTTTTTAAAATCATAATCCCAGGATTTGTGTCTTTGATCAATTCTCTCAAAGCTCCTTTATGCCCAATTACAACTCTATAATTTCTTTTTAAGGCCTTGAGAGCTAACAAAATTTTAGAGTTTAATTCTCTTTTTACTGATTCTATTGTTATAAAAATTATTTTTTTTTTCATTTATTTATTTGTAGGAATTTTTTATTTTTTTCAATATACCTTAATTAATCACAAATCATATGAAAAGTTCCAAATTTTTTTTCTTAAATAAGAATTTTAAATTATTAACAAACAAACAGAAGTATTTGTTTAATATTTTAAATCCCACATCTAAAAATACAAAATATTATGAAGCGCCCCCGTCAGGCAAAATTACTAATATTCAAATAGGTAGAATTATTTTGCAAGTGCATCAAATAATTAATTTGGTAAATAACTTGGACTACAACTTTAAAGATAAAAATTTTTTAGATATTGGTTGTGGTAATGGGATGATTCCTAGACTTATTTCATCATTTACTAAAATTAAAAATTCTTATGGTATTGATCCATTTTTAGATGGTGAACACCAAACCAGCTGGCCCAAACATGATCATTATAAAATTTTTTTAAAAATTACCAATAAATTTAAAACGAAAAAATTTATAGAATACAAGGATTACTCTAAACATTTAAAATATGAAAATTATTCTTTACAGCCCTTTAAACAACAAATTTATTTTAAAAAAAACTATCATTATGAATTTCATCAACTCTCGGCTCTCAATTTACATAAATTAAAAAAAAAAATAGATATTGCATATTTAAAATCTATTGAGCATTTTAATGACTGGGATAAACTTTTTTCAAAGTTGAAATCATCACTCAATAATAAAGGTATTATAATTTTTAAACATAGATCTTTTTTTTCATATTTAGGCGCTCATAGGTATGCTTCTATTGAATTGCCATGGGGTCATGTCCTTCTAAACGAAACTCAATACAAAAGATTTGTAAAAAAATTTCACAATAATAGAAAAAGTCAAATGATTGATTTTTATTATAAAGGCCTCAATTATCCAAGATCTACAGTTAGTGATCTAATGAAATATGCAACAAAACATAATTTTAGATTAAAATTAATTACGATCGAACCTCCAAATTACAATAAAAAATCAACCAGATTTATAAATGAAGTTGATAATTTTTGGGAAATTTTAAAAAAGAATCACCCAAATGTTTCAAGTGAAGAAATTTTAAGTGGAATGTACCATATTGTTTTAGAAAAGAATTAAATGTGTGGATATATACTAAGCACGATTCAAAATAAAAAAAAATTTTTATCTTTAAGAAAGTATATTTTTCATAGAGGTCCAGATAGTCAAAATTTCAAAAAAATAAATGACTGTTTTCTGTACCATTCAAGATTAAAAATTATTGATATTAATTCAAGATCAAATCAGCCGTTTACAGATAAGGAAAAAAAACACTATCTTCTTTTTAATGGAGAAATATATAATTTTTTGGAATTAAAAGATAAATTTAATATTAAAATAAATACTTCATCAGATACTGAAATACTTTTTTTTTTATTAAAGAATTATGGATTGGATTTAACTTTAAAAGAAATCAAAGGTATGTTTTCTTTTGCTTTTTTAGATATAAAAAAAAATGTTGTTATTTGTGCTAGAGATCACTTTGGGCAAAAACCTTTATATTATACAAAAAACAGCCTATTTTCTTGCTCTACAAATATAAAACCCTTAACTGAGTTAATAAAAAAAGTTGAATTTAATAAAAAATGTGTTGAATTTTATTTAAATTCATCAGGAATTTTACCAACTACGGAAACAATTTATAAAAATATTTTTTCCTTACCTGCTGGAAATTATTTGACTTATAATCTAAATACCAAAAAACTATCTATTAAAGAATATTTTCATCCATCAGATTTAGTCTCTAAAAAATATAATTCGTTCCTATTAAAAAAAAATAATACTTTCTTAGAAAAAAATTTGAAATTAAAAATTTCCCAAGCAGTAAAAAATTGCATGGTCAGTGATGTAAAAGTTGGTACACTTTTAAGTGGAGGAATTGATTCTTCGTTAGTAACATATTACGCAAAAAAAATTGATCCAAATATAAAATCATTTACTGGTATTTCAGAAGGAATTGAGATGATTCCAAAAAAAGTTGTTCCAAGAATAGTGAAAAAATTAAGATTAATTAAACCAAAATTTGTATATCACAAACCTAACAATTATATAGAAAGACTGCATGATTTAATCACAAAAACCTACTCACCAAGCAGATGGGGAGGAGGTATACCTATGAGTAATATTTGCAATATTGCAAAAAAAAATAAAACAAAAGTCCTTTTATCTGGTGATGCTGTTGATGAATTATGTGGTGGATATAAAACTTTTTTGAATATAAATCTTAATTCAAAAGATAATTATCATCAAATAATTGACGTTAATGGTAATAACAAATTAATTATTGATTATAAAAAATTTTTAAAAAAAAATAGAAACAAAATAGAAAAAAAATTCTATTTTATTAAATCAAAAAAAGAAAAAAAAAAGCAAGTCTTATTTTTAGAGGATACTAATATTTTTTTACAAACATGTACCCTCCCTCACGGAGATGAATATTCAATGCATGAATCAATTGAACTTAGAAACCCATATTTAGATATGGATTTAGTTAAATTTTTAATCAATCTTAATTCAAAACACAAATCTCAAATTAAAAATTTCAATAACAATGGAAAAAATTTATTTAAGATAATTGCTGAGAAAATATTTGGTAAAATAATTAATCAAAATAAAGAGGGTACCAGGAACTACGCAATTAAAATTTCAAATAAAATTTACTGGGATTTGAATAAATTTAAGATTTTTAAAAAATATAAAATTAGTAGAGATAAGATGATAAATGAGAAAATATTTTTTAAAATTTTAAATCTAGAAATTCTGTATCGTCATTCTGTATTAAAACAAAAGAATTTTAGTTTTAGTTTAATTTTAAGTAAAATTGGTTATAAGTATTTTTATGACAAAAAAAATTAGTAAAAGAATAATTGCAGATAATGCTTCATGGACATTTGATAATGATGTATGGAAGAATTTTGATAGCCATATAAATAACTCTATTCCACTTTATCTTTTATGCCACAAATTAGGACTTGAAATTTCAGATTTTTTTTTAGAAAAAAACTCGAATGTGCTTGACCTAGGAAGTTCAACTGGAACTTTTGTAAATAAACTTAATAAAAGGCACCTTAATAAACATCTAAAAATTAGAGGTTATGATGCTATTAAGAATATGACTCTAGTAGCAAGAAAAAATAATAAAAATAATAAAAATATAAAATTTTTAAATAAAGATATTGCTAAAAATAAACTTCCAAATAATATTGATTTAATTACAAGCTTCTTTACTATAACTTTTATAAAACCATCTCAAAGACAGGTGGTATTTAATAAAATATTTAAATCTTTGAATTGGGGTGGAGCAGTAATTTTTTTTGATAAAGTTAGAGCTCCAGATGCAAGATTTCAAGACATAATGACACAAGTTTACACTAATTTTAAATTAGATAGAAATTTTTCACCCGAAGAAATTATAAACAAAACTAATAGTTTAAAAGGTGTATTGGAACCCTACTCAACAAATGAAAACTTTTTATTTTTAAAGCGTGCAGGCTTTAAAGATTATATGACAATTTTCAAATGTATTTCATTTGAAGGTTTTTTGGCAATTAAATAGGTTAGAACTTAAATTTGCATTTAGATAAAAATAGTTTCAATTAATGTTAACAAATTTTTTGATAATAAAAATTATTTATAATGTTATATATGAATTTTCAAAAATAATTATTTAAGAATTACTATGAAACTAATTTATATACCTATTGAACTTAAATCTAGAGAATTGATGAATAAACTTTTTTTTATTGCTGATAATATTAATGAAAATTTTGTTTTTTTTATTGGAAATAAAACATCAGTAAATAGAGCGGTACGCTTATTAGGTAAAGGAGTGTATTTCTACAAATCAATTAATTATTACGATACTGATCATATTAATAGAGTAAAAAATAGAGGAAACGTTTATGTATCTCTAGATGAAGAAGGTGGTGCCACTTTAAATAATAGTAAAGTATTTCAATCTTTGTTGAAATATAGAAGTAGTCAAAAAAATATGACCTTAGTAGATAGGATTTTTACGTGGGGTGATTTTGATCATAAAGGATGGCAAAAAAAATACATAAAATTTAAGCATAAAATAATAAAAACTGGTGCGACCAGAGTTGATGTTTGGAAAAAAACTATATATCCAAAAATTTTTAAGGATGAAATTAATAGCCTAAAGAAATATAGCCCTTATTTTTTTATACCTAATAGCTTTTATACCTCATACGACCACTTAAACAAAGCAATTGAAGTTGATAAAAAATTAGACCCCAAAACAACTTTGATACCCCTTAAAAAAAGAATAGAGGAAAAAAAAAATAGCTATAAAACCTTTTTACAATTAGTTGCTTTAACGAAGAAATTGGCAAAAGATTTTCCAAATCACAAAATTATAATTAAGCCACATCCTGCTGATAATATCGAAAATATTAAAAAAAAAATTAACTTTAAAAGTAAATCAAATATATTGGTGGATAATAATTTTGATCTCACATCTTACATCGCTGGATCTGATTGTGTTATTTATAATGAATCAACCACAGGAATACAATCCATGGTAATGGGTAAAAAAACTATTTGTTATAAATTTAAAAAAGATAAAAAAAGTTCAAGAGAATTTGCGAATAACTGTGCTCCACAAGCAGGAAATTATAAAACGTTAATAAATTTTATTAATAAAAAAGACTATAATAAAATGCAAAATAAATATTTAAAAAGGATAACAAAAAGGTTTTATATTTCTAAAAAAAGTTCATCAAAAATAATAATGAATAATATTAAAAAAATGAAAATAGAAAATACTAATTTAAAAAAACTAAAATATAGAGTTAGACTATTTGGATTATATTTTTCATTAAAAGATAGTGCTTATTCTTTATTGACATATATTAAAAAAATGACAACTAAAGTTGAAATAGATTGGAAAAGCCATTTGATAAAAATGCCAGGTGGCATAAAAAGGGAAGAAGTTCAAAATATTTTTGAAAAATTAGATTTAGAAAAAAAAATTAAGATTATGAATTTCGGCAAAAATGGTTACCTAATATATAAAAATAATGCAAAAAAAAATTAAAGATAAAATCTCAGTCGCATTTCTAGGAAATTCATTACCAATGCTAATTTTTGCTTACATTTATAAAAAAAAAAATAATTGTAATGTCACAGTATTGGATGAATCTGGCATGGTAGGTGGGGCATGGAGACAGTTTAAGTACAAAAATATATACTTGAGAAAACAATCAAATATAATTCTACCAGTATCAAAGAAGCAGGAAAAAAATCAAAAAAAAATGAATTTTTTTTTAGAAAAATATCTCAATGTAAAAATTAAAAGAACTAATAAATTAGTCGATGTGCACTATTTTTATAAAAATAAATTTTATTATAATTTTAATTATTTTTTAAAAATTATATATAAATCAAAATTATTAAAAAAAGTAAAAGTACAAAAAATAAAAATCCTTAAAAATAACAAGATTTTAGTCAATAATGAATATACATTTAACAAAATTTTTATCCCAACTTACTTTGGAATAAATAAAATTTATGATTTAAATAAAATTATCAAAATTGATTTTAAAATAATTAAAAGTGAACATGTTGTTGCCTTGGTTAATAAAACAAAATTTTCAAATTTATTTTATTCTGACTTTTTTAATAATTTTTTTGATAGAGTTGAAATTAGCAAACATTCAAAATTTTATTGCTTTTCAGGGAGAATTACCAAAGAAAATAAGGGTTCAGTTAGAAATTTAATTAAAGAACAAATAAAAAAAATTACTACAGATAATACAATAATTAAATTTTATAAATTTACATTTAAAAATTATTTTCGTGATAAAAATCAAATAAAAAAATTAAAAAAATTAAGGAAAGTAAAAAATTTAGAATATGTAGATACAACTAATTTTATGCAATTTATGGAGCAAATGTTTCTCTATTTTAAGTATAAATCAATAAAATCTAAATTATTTTTATATAAGTAATTAGGATCTTTTTTTTATTAAGAGATCAACTCTTTTTACAGAATAAGGTAACTCTTTTTTTTGTGGCAATATATATGCCTCATACTTTAGAGTATTAAATTTTTTAAGTAAAAAAAATAATTTTTTATCTGTAAATTTAACAGTTTTAACTTCACTATTTGTAAAAAAAAATTTTTTTTCTAATTCAGACATATTATGCATTCTTTTTTTATCAAAAATTATTCTTTGCTTTTTATAATTTCTTGTTTTTTGATATCTTAAATTCATATCTTCGTTGGGAATATCTCCGATTAAGATCACGCCCGATTCCTTCAATAACCTTAAACACAAATAGATAAATTTAGTAACTTCTTCTAAATTATGAAAATATTGTACAACTGAATAAACTAATATTTTATCAAATCTTTTCTTAATATTTTTTCCCCTTTGATGAATATTTCCTTTTAAATAAGTAATTTTTTTTTTATGCGGAATACTATTAATTACTTCTTTACTATCAATTGTTGTTGATGATTTACATTTTTTTGATAAGTGCTCAATAATTTTACCATCACCCGTTCCTATATCAAAAATATCATCTGATTTATCAATCGATAATTTTTCTGAGATATCCTTGTAAATATATTTATAATAACTTGTTAAGAATTTGTATCTACCAGATAAAATATAAAAATTATTATTTTTTATGTTCTTTGCAAATTTTCTATATCTATCGTAGAAAATATTTTTTGACATTGATATTAATTAGATACATTTCTTTAAAATTTCAATATAGAAATTATATTTTTCCTGAGAAATTTTAAAATGTACGGGTAATAGATAAACTTTAATGAATTTTTCAAAATCTATTTTGCTTTTGTGGATATTCCTTATTAAAAAGTGTTTTTTCATTAAATCATGATTTTTAATTGTCTCATATTTAATTGGTATTACAGGTCCAAGTCTTTTAGAAAAATAAGCTATTTTATTAAAATTATTTTTAAAATCTGTTTTTCTTTTTAATAAAATTTTTTTATTAATTTCAAAATTTTTTAGATTTTTTTTTATATCTAATAAAGCATTATAATCAATAAAAGTATTCATACTTTCATGGTAAAGCCAAGTATTAAATGTTCTTTTTTTATTATACTCCTCAAATTTACGTTTAGATTGATATTGACCAAGATCTTTATTTTGCATTTGTTCTTTTTTTGCATATTTATAAAAATTTGAGTTTTTAGTTATAACAACACCACCACCAATAGACCCAATAATTTTATGTACTGCTATTATTTCAAATTCACTTTTATTTATAAACATGTTGTTTTTACTCAAAATTATTGAATCAACAGAATCTTCAATTATTTTTAAATTTTTTTTCCTTGGGAATTTTTGTTCAATTCCCCACTTATGTACTGCAATAGCGATATCAGGAGATTTAAAACTTGTACTTATATTAGAATATCTCCCAACTGTATTAAAAATACAATGCGAGACCCATTTATTAACAAAAACTTCTTTTGATCGATCAATTTTCAAATATCTCAAAATTGATGCGATACCTGCACGTGCAGAGGGAAATAAAATTGTTTTGAAACCATATTCTTTTTGAAAATAACTTTCTATTTCACCAATCAATTTAATATCAATTTTTTTTTGATATTTAATATGGTATTTTCTATGTAATCTGGCAAAAATATCTGATGATGGCCATTGATAATCTTCAACTATATTTTTCATTATATCAACTTTTTAATTAAATCAATTTGATCCTCAAAAAATTGGTTTTTTCCTGAGTGGTCTAATATAATTGTTTTTTCAAACTTTGGATCTAAAAAATTTCTATTAGTATCATATGTTAAAACATCATATAAAAATTTATAATTTTCAAATTTATCAATTATATTTTTCATAATTTTTTCATTACGAATAACAAATGGTAATTTTTGACATGTTAATTTTTCATAATTAAAATAATCTTGATAAATTTTTTCTTTAATTTCACTTTTGAAAAGTGAAAATCTTTTATCTCTGATTATAACTTCATTTTTAATTTTTTTTTTAAAACAATTGATTTTACTATTCAAATTTTTGGAAGGAAAATTCCATAAAGAATAATTAATACTATATAACTTACTATAGAGTAATTTATTAGACTCGATTAAATTACATATTTTTATCAAAATATTTATTATAATAGATTGAAATTTACTAGATTGATTTATCTCATTATCAACAAATCTTAGAAAATCTTTATCTGATGACTGCAAACCACCTAATGGTGAACAATCTATAAATTTTGAAAAACTAAATATAGAGTAATTTGCATTAAATATATCAGATTTTCCATTATCAATATTTGCTTTAAGTACGTGGGCACAATCCTCAATTATTAATAATTTATTTTCGAGAGCAAAATTATGTACTTTTAAATTCTGAGGTATACCAAACTGATGGTAGAGCCAAATAATTTTTGTATATCTGGATAAAGTAGTACTTAATTGAATATTCTGTTGAATATTTGAATAAACCCACCAGCCCATAAATTTTGGAACAAGTATTTCATTTAATTTAGGATTAATATTATTTTTTTTTATTAAATATCTTAAAATTAAAGAGGAGGCTAATTTCCCTGACAATAAAAATCTAAAATCCTGATAATCTATATTAGATTTTAGTTCTAAAAATAATTTTTCAATATTCACTAAACTACTTTTTTTTTAATTTAAAAATAAATATATTTATTATGTGCAAATTTTATTTTAAATAATTTTTATTTATATTATTTGTTTTATTAGAATACCCTTTTGCTCTTTTCATTTTTTTTAAAGCAACAGTATTTCCAATTTTGAAATTCAGGTCATCCATCAATGTATTTTTTTGTCTCAATATTAGCCTCAAAGATAGTCTTGGTGTATCGCCCTGTACGTTAAAATTCGTTCCATGCAACAAACATCCGTGCCATAACCATGTATCACCTGCAGATCCAGTCAAAACTTTATTTTTAGTAAATATTTTTTTTTTGGCATGAGTTTTATAAATGATTTTATTTTTTTTATTTATCAAATTATGCGGGTAAGAATCTGCACCTCCTAAATGTGTTTTAGGTAATATATTTAATGGAGACATTTTTTTTGTTACTTCATCTAAATAAATATAAACTGTTATAAAATTTGACTTTTCTTTTGAGAAATCAACTAAGTCCATATGATAATCAATTCCATGGAAATACCTCATGTCTCTAAATTTAGGTTTTATAAAATTTCCCAAATTTGGTTGACCTGTATCCATTTTAGAATTGATCCATTTTGGTAAAAATTTATGTGGTAAAGCACAAATAACTCTTGATGCATACAAATAATATTCTTTACCCAAAATATTTTCAATCTTACTCCTAAACTTTTTATTTTTTAAGATAAAATTTAAATTAAACCTATCTAAAATATTTTTTGAATTAATTTTTTTATTCTTATATTTTGAATATTCATTTTTTGTCTCAAAAAAAATTTTTTCGTCAATTTTCCTTATCTTAAGAATTTTATTGTTCAATTTTTTACACTCGGCTTTACTTAATAAATTTTTAAATTCTAAATATCCGTTATCAATAAAAAGTTTTCTATTCATAGTTTTAATAATTATTTAGATTAATCACTTTAAAAGAATAGTCCATATTATAATTTAACTTTAAAAATTGGTTTTGGATATTTATTTGAGCCAAATTTTTCTTTAAATTCTGATATAGATATTTCTTTATCAGAAGGTATGAAGTCATTTTGAGCATAGTATCTCTCACCTATTTCATAAAAATTTAATTTATTTTTTTTATAATATTTCATTGCATTCCATTCAAGAAAATGCCTTGGCGATATATGTTCATATTTTTTTAAATTTACTTGACTCCATCCCCAAGCAAAATCCTGATATCTTGCACAGTATAAATATGAAATTCTTTTTTTATCAAAGTTTAAATAAAACAAGTCAGCCTCATTTTCATAAATTTTTTTTAACATAATGTCCCAAGTTTTTTTTGGCCTTGTAACTCTACCAGCAGAAATTCTATGATACTTTTTAAACTCAGTAAACTTTTCTATAATACTGTTCTTGCTTTTTTTTTTATTTAAAACTTCAAATTTTAAATTTTTAATTTTAGAAGTTTTATTTATATTTTTTCTATGATATTTACTCATATTTAATATAAGTTGGTCTTCTTCTTCGGTAAGATCTAAAATCAATGTATTATGGACATTAAAGTTTTTTGAATAAGCTAAAAGCTCAAATTGATTTTTTGAACAAATTTCAACTTTATTATTTTTAAAGTATACAGGGCTTACTTGATAGTTTATTTTTATTTTCTTTAACTTAAATTTTGTTTTTATTAATTCAAAAGTAAAGTTATAGACTCTTTTTCTTAAACTTTGAGTAATTTTTGGAGAAAATACAGGGGAAAAAATTAAGTTATTGCCAAAAGAAAAACTTAACTCTGTTTTATTTAAATTTTTAGCAAATGGAATTAATGCGATCAATTTATTTTCATGAAAAATCGTAAATGAAATATTCTCAATTTTATTATAAGCAGAAAAATAGTTTAAATTATTCCAGGTACAGTTATGAAGTGGTCCCTCTAACTTAGTAATTAAATCATCCCAAGATGACATTGTAAATGTGTTAAATTTTTTAACTTTTAGATCCATTGATATTTAATTAATATTTAATTTATTATTCAAAATAACTTTTGATAATTCTTACAATCTTGTTTTGATCTTTATAATTTAAATTCACAAATATGGGAATACTGATTGAGTTATTATAATATTTTTTTGACCCCGAAAATTGAGAAGCTTTTTCTTTATAAACACTAAATTCATATATTGGAATGTAATGTTGCTGTGCCATTATATTTTTTTTTTTTAAATATTGAAAGAAATGATCTTTACTTTTTTTTAATTCTTTAAACATTATATTTAATAAAAATAAATGAAAAGAAGGCTTTATACTATTGGAATATTTTGGAAGCATTACTTTTGAATTAAAATTTTTAAATTCTTTTGAAAATTTATTGTAAATTTTTTTACGTTTTTTTATAAAAAAATTTATTTTTTTTAATTGTGAAAAACCTAATGCACAATTAACATCTGAAAGTCGATAATTAAAACCATGCTTTACAACATCATACTTCCAATGCTTTTTTTTATCTCTCAATATTCCGTGGCTTCTAAATAATTTAATATTTTCAGCAATTTTTATATTATTAGTTGTTACAATACCCCCTTCTCCAGAAGTAATCGTCTTTAATGGGTGCATGGAAAAAGTTGAAACATCCGCATGCTTACAAGAGCCAATTTTAAATAACTTATTTTTATATTTGTATTCTGAGCCTAATGCATGACAAGCGTCTTCTATTATAAAAAAGTTATATTTTTTTTTTATATCATAAAAATTTTTTGAATACTCTGGATAACCTCCATTGTACATTACCACTAGTGCTTTTATTTTTTTTAGTTTATTTTTTTTTATACAATCCAAAACAGTATTTGGAGTAACTTGACCAGTATATTCATCAACATCTATTAAAAAAACTTTTAGCTGCATAATTTTAGCTAAATTATATGATGCAATAAAATTAACTGCTGGCATCAAAATTACATCATTTTTTTTTAAATTAATTGACAACATCGCTAAATGTATCGCGGCTGTTCCACTGCTACAAACATAGCTATATTTACATTTAAGATATTTTCCTAGCTCATTTTCTAATTTTTTTACGTATGGGCCTGTGGTAATTAAATCATTAGATAAGGAATTTAATACTGAAAGCTTATCTTTTTTATCTATAAATTGTCTACCGTAGGGAATAAATTTCATAAATTAATTTATTCTGTTTATAGGTTTAAAGCATACTCTGGATTTGAGAATTTTTTTAATATTTTTTTTTGAAATATCTTTAAAAATTTTATCTAAAACTTTCGTATATTTTTTTATGTTTATTTTATTATGAAAAATATTAATATAAATCATGTTAGTTGCTAAAATTTTGTTTTTTAACATTTCTTGAGTAAGAAAAGTTTTTCTCTCTGAGTGGTTATTCATAAATTCAAACGATGGTATGGCATTTGTTCCCATTACTTTAATCGGTACATTGTACTTTTTAGACAAACTAATCCAAAATTGTTTGATCATTTTTCCATTTATTTCAATTTTTTTAAAAACATTTAGTCTCTTAAATTCATTAATTGAGGAGAGAGCAGCTGTATATCCAATTCTTTCTCCCCAAAAAGTA
>TARA_B100001057_G_scaffold224669_2_pt1 | contig 15403 bp, 19 predicted proteins | sample TARA_B100001057 | Tara Oceans TARA_B100001057 (sample SAMEA2621839) | marine metagenome | biome: marine biome (ENVO:00000447); feature: surface water layer (ENVO:00002042); material: "saline water (ENVO:00002010), including plankton (ENVO:xxxxxxxx)" | depth 5 m
GCATATAGATCAAAATACTTCATGTTATCTGTCGAAACTCGTTCTTGCATAATGTGAATGACATCGATAGCATCTGTATATAGGCAATAAACAGTTTCGTCGTTAAGTTTATCTAAATATCTCTCAGTTCCAAAGTCACTCATTAACATTAAACCTTTCTCTTCATTAATATCAAATATCTCAGGTACTGATATTTTTTCATCTTTGAGTTTTCTCGTTATGTTAATGAAATCAGTTAGCGGTTCCTTATCAGGTGGAGCATACATAACTATTTTGCTTCCACTTTTAAAATTTATTCGATAATAAGTCCGGAAACTTGCATCTGAAGAGGCAAGTTCTATCTTAAATTTTTCTTTAGACGAGTTTTTTATCCAGTCTATTATGATTCCTTCTTCTTTTTTATCCATTTGTTAATATTACATGATATTATATTTTTTTGATAAAAATAATGATAACAGAGGTTATTAGAATGAGTGTAAAAGACATTTTTTCAGATTCTATTCAAATACAAATAGATGCAAAAAAAATTGGTCTAGATTGGTTAGACATCAAAGGCGTAATGTCCAAAGTATTTGAGGAAACTAGAGAGGTTGAGGAAGCAATATCAACAGGTAAATCTGATTTAATTAGCGAGGAACTTGGAGATTTATTATTTACTTACCTTTCATTGGTAAGACATTTAAATATGAATCCAACGATCATTCTTCATGATGCAAAATCTAAATTCGAACAAAGATATAAGTTGATCAAGAATCAGTTAGAGAGGGAGAATAAGATGTATGCTGAACCTGAGGAAATGAGTGAGTTGTGGGAAAAACTGAAGAATAAAAAGATTTAAGTTATTTTAATTTAACTATATTAGGCTTTGAGCGTAACAATTGGTTTTTTTCTTTTTGGATAGCATGTTTTGCAAATAATGCATTTTAAACCAAAACACTCTCTTGCTTTACAATATTCACGCCCATAGAAAATTATCTGTAAATGAAGTTTGTTCCAGGATGACCTAGGAAAAATCTTTTTTAAATCTCTCTCAGTATATTTAACACTCTTCCCATTTGTCAGCCCCCATCGTTGAGCTAATCGATGGATATGAGTGTCTACTGGGAATGCAGGTTCACCAAATCCTTGAGATACGACGACACTTGCAGTCTTATGACCTACACCAGGTAATTTTTCTAGTTCTTCTATACTGGAAGGGATTTTTCCATCATAGTCATTAACAAGTATTTTTGAGAGAGACAATATTGCTCGAGATTTTTTAGGAGCTAAACCACATGTTTTTACTGCATCATGAATCTCTTTATATTTGAGAGCACTCATCTCGAGTGGACTGCTTGCTTTTTTGAACAAGCCTGGCGTGACTTTATTCACTCTCTCATCAGTGCATTGGGCGCTTAATAACACTGCAATCAGTAACTCAAAATTATTTCTATGTGTTAGTGGAGAGGGAGTTTTTGGATAGAGCTTATCTAGCTTTTTCTTGATTATTAAAGCTCTTTCTATTTTTTTCATCTAATACTGACCAGAGTAATTATAAAATATAATTAGAATAGACTAATATTGATTAGTATCTTAAAGATCGTAATTATTGGCATTTCTTTGTCTTTTAGATTCGATCTCAATTGCTTTTTTAAGGTAATGTTTGATATTGCCCTCCTCTTTGGAGTATTCTTTACTCCTCTTATTTTCATTAATTCGATCTAACTTATTTTTATAATCATTTTTCGATGCTTCTGATTGTTCCGATGGCCATGTCCATGATTTATTGCTTGGATGTTCAATCATTTCCATACAATCAACTGGACATTGCTGGATACATAACTCACAACCATTACACTTATCATTAATAATATAATGCTGTTGTTTTTTTGCACCAACTATAGCATCAACAGGACAGACATTTACACATATAGTACAACCTATGCAATTATCAAATTCAATCTGTGCGATTTTATATTTATTAATCTCTGCTTTATTTGAATCATCTATATTTTTAAATATATTTTGAAGGTGAATTTTTGTTACCTGTGCCCCTGGCTCACATTTATCTAAAGTTTCTGTTTGATCTAAAACTGCTCTCGCGTAAGATTCACAATCGTCGTAAGTACATTTCTTACATTGCAGTTGTGGTAATGCTTGTAAGATTTTATTTAAGTTATTAATATTCTTTTTCATGATATTTTTGCGCCAGGATTTACATCTTTTTCTGGTTTTATTAAAACTATTTCATCCTCTTGTGAGGTCGCAAGTACCATACCATCAGAGGTACCAAATTTCATTTCTCTTGGAAGTAAATTTGCTATTACTATTACATTTTTATCAATTAGATTATCTGGAGAATAAGATTTTTTTATCCCAGCAAAAATTGTGCGTATCTCACCACCTATATCGATTTTTAACTCAAGCATTTTCCGCGATTCTTCTACTTCTTTTGCTTCGACAACTCTACCTATACGTAAATCGAGTTTTGTAAAATCTTCAATAATAATTTTCTCACTTGTCATTGTTTTCCTCTAGCCTCTTTTTTCATTGCCTCAACAGATTCCTTATCTATTCTGCCAATTATTTGCTCATATTTATTAATCTTCCTCGAAATTAGAATATTATCAATATTCTTCCAATTAATCTTTTCACAATCTAGGATATTTTCAACCTTCTCAGCTATTTTAGGAGTAACTGGTTTCAAGAAACCAATAAGTACTCTAAACATATTCATGCCATCAGAACAGACTTGATGTACATACTCTCTATTTACCTCATCTTTAATTTTAACCCAAGGTTTCTCATCATCGAGATATTTGTTAATGTCATCCGCTAATGAAGAGATAATTCTAATATTTTTTGAAAAATTTCTCTCCTCATAATTCTGCACAATTATTTTTTTGCTATTTAAAATTACATCTAGCAAATCTTGATTCTTTATCTTTGGTGATAAAAAATCATCAAAGTCTTTATTGATAAATCTGGCACATCTACTACCGATATTAATTATTTTCCCTATCAAATCAGAGTTTACTCTGGCTACAAAATCATCAAGGCTCAGATCGATATCTTCGATGTTATTTGTGAGTCTACTAGCAAAGTAGTACCGTAAATATTCTGGATTGAGATGATTTAAATATGTGCGTGCATTAAAAAATGTTCCTCTTGATTTAGACATTTTCTCCCCATCAACAGTTAAAAAACCATGACAAAAAACCGCAGTTGGCGTTCTGAAATTAGCACCTTCAAGCATAGATGGCCAGAAGAGTACATGGAAATATGCTATGTCTTTTCCGATAAAATGATATAGTTCTGTTTCGGAATCTTTGTCCCAGAATTCTTTATAATCACGAGAATTTCTTTCACAAAAATTTTTGAATGAGGCAATATATCCAACGGGTGCATCTAACCATACATAAAAAAACTTGTCTTTTTCATTTGGGATATTAAATCCGAAGTATGGTTTGTCTCGACTGATATCCCAATTCTCTAAGCCGTCGGATAACCATTCGTCCATTTTATTCTTTATTTCTTTCTGAACTCTATTACCACCAAGCCATCCTTTTAGAAAGTTCTCATAGTCTCCTAATTTAAAAAACAAATGATCCGATTTTTTTCTTATAGGCTTAGAGTCTGATATTACGGATATCGGGTTAATAAGATCAGTTGATAAATAAGTTGCCCCACAACTTTCACATGAATCACCATATTGATTCTCGGATTTACATTTTGGACAAGTACCTTTGAGGTATCTATCTGGCAGGAACATTTCTTGTTCTACGTCAAAGAATTGTTCGATTGATTTTTTTTCAATATTATCTTTTTCTGAAAGTCTCTTGAATATTAACTCCGATAACTCTCTATTCTCTTCTGAGTGAGTAGTATGATAATTATCAAACTCAATATGAAAGTCCGAAAAGTCACTGGTATGTTCATATTTAGATTCTTTAATAAGTGTTTCAGGTGAAATATTTAACTCTCTTGCTTTAAGCATTATTGGCGTTCCATGTGCATCATCAGCACAAACATATATGCATTCATTACCCAACATTTTTTGATTCCTCACCCACATGTCAGTTTGAAGATATTCCACCAAATGCCCAAGATGTATTGAGCCGTTCGCATAAGGCAGTGCGCTTGTAACTAGTATTTTTCTCATAAATAAATCTTCAAAATGTTATGTGTTTCTTGTAATTCGTTATAATATAGCAATTGCAAATATATTGTATATTTTAACTTAATTTATATAAAATAGGCACATGGAGAGAGAAAACATAGAATCAGTATTAAAGGACTATCATTGCCCATATATGGGTACTGATTTAGTGTCTGGTAACACTGTCAAAGATATATCTATTGATGGGAAAAATGTTGCAATAAAAATAGTTCTTGGTTGGCCTGCAGAGGGTATTATTCAAGAATTTCACACGAATTTAACCAAGAAAATTCTTGATGCTTATCCTGATGTTAATCTACAACTTGACCTAAAATATGAAATTATTCCGCATACAGTTCAACAGAGCCTTGAGAGAGTCAAAGGTATAAAAAATATAATTGCTGTCGCATCAGGTAAGGGTGGTGTGGGGAAATCCACCACTGCTGTGAATCTTGCACTAGCACTCAAAGAAGAGGGAGCCACCACAGCAATCCTAGATGCAGATATATATGGCCCGAGCATACCTAGAATGCTAGGACTCGAAGGTAAGCCTGATTCTGAGGACGGCAAAACATTAGAACCGAAGATAGGACATGGGTTGCAAGCGATGTCTATTGGTTTACTAGTCGAGGAAGATACGCCAATGATATGGAGAGGGCCAATGGTCACCCAAGCACTTGAACAGCTTCTAACTGACACAAATTGGCAAGACATTGATTTTCTAATTATCGATCTTCCACCTGGAACAGGTGATGTCCAATTAACTCTCTGTCAAAAGATCCCTGTTAGTGGAGCTGTGATTGTTACTACACCACAAGATATTTCGCTGATTGACGCCAGAAAAGGATTAAAAATGTTTGAGAAAGTTGAAGTGCCAGTATTAGGTGTTATTGAAAATATGAGCACATTCATTTGTCCTGAGTGTGGAAAGACCGAGAGTATTTTTGGTGAAGGCGGTGGTGAACAATTGGCACAAGAGAATGATGTAAAACTTCTAGGACAGCTACCACTTCAAAAAAATATTCGAGAGGAAATGGACAGAGGTAGCCCAACTGTATCAAACAACCCTGAATCTCCAACGTCAATGGCGTATAGAGATATTGCAAGAAAGATGACAGCAACATTATCCATGCGCAAAAAAGATTATTCCTCTGTGTTTCCAAAAATCGTCATACAAAATGATTAATTATCAACTTAGTCTCTTAATAAAATTCATTGAATGAATTTACTAGTAAAATTAGATAATTATTAACTATTTATATTATAATATCGCTATGGCAATAAAATCAGACAAATGGATTAAGGAAATGGCTCTTAATCATGACATGATCGATCCCTTTCAAGAGAATCAAGTAAAATCAAATGGAAATGGACGAATTGTATCTTATGGAACATCAAGTTATGGGTATGACGTACGTTGCGCAGATGAGTTCAAAGTTTTCACTAACATAAACTCATCGATGGTAGATCCGAAAAATTTTGATGATCAAAGTTTTGTTGATATAAAATCTGATGTCTGTACTATCCCACCAAATTCATTTGCTTTAGCAAGAACTGTAGAGTATTTCAAAATCCCACGTCAAGTCTTGACCCTCTGTTTAGGTAAATCAACTTATGCTAGATGTGGAATAATAGTAAATGTTACACCTCTTGAGCCAGAATGGGAAGGTCATGTTACCCTCGAATTCTCAAACACAACTTCACTTCCTGCAAAAATATATGCTAATGAGGGCGTTGCTCAATTTATATTTCTTGAATCTGACGAAGTTTGTGAGACATCTTACAAAGATCGTGATGGAAAATATCAAGGTCAAAAAGGTGTTACGCTCCCAAAAACATAAAAGTGGAAGATAGTACAATCAATCAATCTCTGCATAAAAATAAATACGACGAGGAAGAGTGGAACTATTGTCTATCAGGATTTACTAACAACAATATATTTCAATCCTATGAGTGGGGGGAGCTTAAAAAGCATGAAGGATGGGATGTAGTTAGAGTTAAAATTAAAGACGATCAAGATGGAGAAATCCTAATAGCTCAAATAATAACAAAAAGAATTTTTGGGGTAAAAATAGGGTGGTGTCCTGGCGGCCCATTGATTAAAAATGTTAATAATATAAAAACTAAATATGCACTTGATGAATTTAAAAAGCTCTTAACTATAGAAAACTTAGCGAACTTGAGGTGTAAGCCTTTTATGGAAGACAGCGAGATAAATAGGGATCTTTTCAGTAATTTTATCAAACCCATAAATAAGATAACGAGTCGTAAAACTAATGTTTTAATTGTACAAAAAGAGAGCATATTTTTAGAACAGATAAAGAAGAAACATCGGTATTATATTAAACAATCTCAGAGAATTAAAATTGATTGGAAAATAGAGGATAATGAAATTGGCGCTAAAACTTTTCAAAATATTTCTCAAGAAATGCAAAAAAACAAAAGATTAAAGTTACCAATAATAAATCTCTCGCTCTTTAGAAAATTATTTAATAAAAGTAAAACGCATCAAATGTTTACTCTTTCAGGATATCATGGGGGTAATTGTATTGTTTCTAGTGTAATCAGCATTTTTAATAACAAAGCATTTTATCACTATGCCGCTTCAACAGCAAAAGGTAGAGATTGTTATGCATCTTATGGAATGATTTATCATTTGATGAAATATTTATATTCTTTAGGTGTACACGTGCTAGATTTTGGTGGTCTTTCAGAAGATGGTTCTTCAGTTGGTGTAGATTCTTTTAAAGAGGGATTCAATGGCGAAGAGGTATTACGAATAGGTGAATTTGACATCTCTAAGTCGAAATTACACAACTATATTTTCAACAAAGCTGTTAGTTTTAAGAAAAATTTATAAATTTAGGAGTAAACATGAATGCAAATAATATAAAGTGGGCAAGTACTGCATTTGTCCTAACAGGAATCTTAGTAGCTCAATTTAATATTTATCCTTTATACATTTTTATCCATTCTATAGGTGCAATGGGTTGGATGGTATCAGGATATCTTATGAAAGATAAAGCAGTAATGACAAATTTCGGATTACAAATACCTATTTTTATAACAGGATACATCAATTATTTTGTAAATTTAGTTTAGTAGAATTCGATATATGCAAGATCGATATTTGCTTCAAAATCTCTACCTATAGCTACGATACCAATTGTCTTAATATCTATCGATGATACTTGAGAAGGCTGATAAAAGTTAGATTTATTAAAATTGGAAAATGGTATCTCGATGGTTTCCCAGTCATTTTGTACTTTAAAATTTGCTTGATAGTATTGCCAAGGGAGAAATAGATATTTAGTCCTTAAGTGAATCGCATACTCTTCATTATTCCCTCTAACTTTTATTCTTATACCTTCAAATATCTTATTAACAGGATGATCTTTGATGTGTGTCCTAAATTGAATAAATCCACCGTTATTCTCTGTGGAAACATCACCCTGCATATTGTAATGTGGTACTTTTGCATCTTTATTCATTTGGAGGCGTCCTTCAGAGACCCCGCCCATTACTTTATCGGTTACAAAACACCATCTTGTAGTTTTATTTTCACAAAAATCCTCATTTTCAGCAAAGCTACTCGACTCTTTCATATCATCAATGATCATTTTTTCTGCATCAGCTATGTTAGATACAGATAATAATATAAGAAGAATAAGATAATGAAAACATCTCTTATCTAAAAGATACACACTTCCATCCATAATTTTTTGCCTCCTGTAATAATTTTTCATCACCATCAACTACAATTGCCTCGGTAACTTTCTGTAAGAGGGGAATATCATTGAAAGAATCTGAGTAGAATTTTGATCCGTTAAGGTCATAATCGTTATTTTGTGACCATTGTTCAACTTTCGTTAATTTCCCATCCCTAAAACAAGGAATACCGTCAACTTTTCCTGTAAATTTATTATCTATAATTTCAAAATCTGTTGCAATAAGATCATCTATTCCAAATAGTGTTGCGATAGGTCTGGTTACAAAGTTATTCGTTGCTGTAGCTATAATAACTTTATTTGTTTCCATTTCCTTGTTTATTTCCTCTATTGCCTTTGGAAGTAGTATTGGCTTTATTTTTGTTTCAATAAAATCCTCTCTGAGTTCTAGGAGAAGATCCATTGAGTTACTAACAAGAGGTTCTAGACAGAAATTAAGAAATCCATCAATATCTAAGCTACCATCATAATAGTTGTTATAAAATTTTTCACTCTTCTCTAAAAAATCATCACTGACAATTTTCTTTTCAGATAAATAAATACCCCAGTTTCTGTCACTGTCACCATTTATGAGGGTATTGTCTAGATCAAAAATAACGAGTTTAGGCATAACATGATTAGATTAATAAAATTTATAATAGCATTTTTACAGGAACATATCGTAAAATACGTAAAAAAAATTTTCCCCATATTGTATTATAGTAATTAGATAAAATATATTTTATGAAATGATAATTGTAAATATGAAAGGTAAAAATTATAGAAAAGGCGTTGGAATCATTATAGTAAATCATAGTGGACAGTTCTTTTTAGGAAAGAGAATTGGTGCTGAAGCTTGGCAATTTCCTCAAGGTGGTATAGATGAGGGTGAATCAACGAAAGAAGCACTATTTAGAGAGCTACATGAAGAGACTGGCTTACTTCAAGATAAAGTCGAAATAGTTGATGTTAGTAGAAAATGGCTTGTCTACCACATACCACATGTTTTCCAGAGATCGAACAAGAAATACGATGGTGCTATGCAGAAATGGTTTTTACTCAAATTTAATGGTGATGATGACAAGGATATTAACTTGAACGCATCTGAGCATGCAGAGTTTGATGCATGGAAGTGGGCCGATAGAAATACTGCTATAAAGAGCGTTATAAAATTCAAGAAAAAGGTATACGAAAGCATCTTGCAAGAATTTTCTGATATCTTAAGAAGAGAGTTTGATGGATAATATTCTGATAATATACTCTACGGTTGATGGTCATACTAAAAGTATTTGCGAGAGAATAAAAAGCACTGTAGGCAATGCCGCATCCGTTAAGCTAATTCCTCTTGAAAGCACGAATAAGGAAGTGATTGAGCAAGCTGACACGATAGTTATCGGAGCTAGCATAAGGTATGGTAAGCATCGGCCTTTTCTATTTTCATTTATAAACAAACACATGAATATACTTAAGACAAAAAAAAGTGCATTTTTTTCCGTAAATATTGTGGCACGAAAAGAACATAAGAATACACATGAAACAAATCCCTATATTATAAAATTTCTAAATTTAACAGAATGGAGACCAGATATGCTGGATGTATTTGCAGGAAGGCTTGATTTCCCAAAATATGGATTTCTTGATAAATACATAATCAAATTTATTATGTGGATTACGAATGGGCCTACAGATACAACCAAATCATATGAATTCACAGCTTGGGATCGTGTAGATGCATTTGCGAAAAAACTAGTTGCTTAGACATTTATTAATCTGACTTAAAATGTATAATGTGGATATTTAGCAAAGCAGGAATAAGTTATGATAGCAGTTGGAATTGTTGGAGCATCTGGTTACACCGGTGAAGAGCTTATAAGAGTATTACAATCTCATCCACAGGTTGAATTAACTACATTAACATCCACCTCGCATGCAGGAGAGAGTGTTAGTAGTGTATTGGGTCTAAATTTCCCGTTTGAACATACTTTTCAGGAGCCAACAGTAGAAAACTTATCTAATTGCGAATTAGTCTTTTTTGCAACTCCAAATGGGATTGCAATGGAGATGGCACCAGATTTAATTGAAAAAAATATTCGTTTAGTTGATATCTCAGCAGATTTTAGAATAAAGGATATTTTAACTTGGGAAAAATGGTATGGCTGCAAACATTTGTCACCGCATCTAGTAAAAGAGAGTGTTTATGGGTTACCTGAAATTCATGGCCAAAAAGACAAAATAGCTACAGCCAGAATAGTTGGTAATCCCGGTTGTTACCCAACCGCAACGCTCCTAACTCTTATTCCTTTGCGCAACCATCTCCCTAAACAGCAAGTTTTAGTAGACGCAAAATCTGGTATAAGTGGAGCTGGTAGAAATCCAGATAGTACAAAATTATTTACAGAGGGCGTGGATAATTTTCAGGCTTACGCTGTAAAACAACATAGGCATTATCCAGAGATATTAGGTATCTTAGAGTCGGTTAATGCAGATTTAGATATTCTATTTGTCCCACATCTTAGCTCCATGACTAGAGGGATATACTCTTCAATTTATTTGCAAACTAAATTTGAGAACGTAGATCAAGTAACAGCAATATATAAAGATTATTATAAGGAGTGCCCATTTGTAAGTGTTGTTGATGAGAGTGTTTTTCCTAAAATCTCTGATGTTGAAAATACAAATAAATGTCACATATCTCCAAAATACATAGAAGATCAAGATGGTAAAATTAATTTAGTTGTTTTTTGTGTAATAGACAATCTTATAAAAGGCGCCTCAGGTCAGGCGGTACAAAATATGAATATTATGTTTAATCTAGATGAAAAAACTGGGCTTATCTAGTCGATTTACCTTGATATCTGTCTTATATTTCAGTTAGACTTAAATTTCGCCATAAATTATAGGGTGGATACAAATTATGAAAATAGGTGAAATATTAACTGGTAATAAAAGCATTGATGCAAATAGCGCTCCAGCTAAAATAACTGCTATCGGCAATAATTCTCAATTCACTGGTAATATTACGTTTACAGGTGTACTGAGAATTTCAGGTACTGTAAAAGGTAACATAGAAGCAAATGATGATCATGACGCACAGCTTATCCTTGATCAAAATGGTTTAGTAGAGGGTGACATTACTGCACCGAATGTCTATATCAAAGGTGAGGTTAATGGAAACGTTCATTCATCAACACAAGTTGAGATTGATGCTTCTGCTCTTGTTACTGGAAATGTATATTACGACGTTCTTGAGATGCATGGAGGATCAACAGTAAATGGAAGTCTTATTAGGAATATGGGTAAGACAGCAGGTTTATTAGAAAAAAAAGCTTCTAAATCTCCCAAAACTGAGGATAAAACCACTACTTCTTCAAGCTTTTTACAGTCAATAGATAAAAACGACAAGCCTAAGTAAATTGTCTTTAAGGATTAATTTATATATAATTAAGCTTATTCAGCTTAGGTAGATTTTATATGCAAACACAAGAAGGAACATCTAACGTCAAAGATCCACTAGTTTTCACTGAGAGTGCAGCGAAGAAAGTTAAGGCTTTGATAGATGAAGAAAAAAACCCTAAATTAAGTTTAAGGGTATTCATCACTGGTGGAGGCTGTTCTGGTTTTCAATACGGATTTACTTTTGATGAAAAAATCCAAGACGGGGATTGTGAAATCGAAAAATGTGGTGTAAGACTATTGGTTGACCCAATGAGTATACAATACTTAAGGGGTGCAGAAATTGATTATCAAGAAGGTCTTGAGGGAGCACAATTCGTAATTAAAAATCCTAATGCAAAAACAACTTGTGGTTGCGGTTCCTCTTTCTCTACCTAATAAGAAATAATAAGGCTAAAATTATGACAGAATATCATCCAGGACTTGATGGTGTAGTTGCTACAGAATCATCAATCTCTGACATCGATGGGGGCAAAGGGATACTCAGTTACCGAGGTTATTCAATTGAAGATCTAGCTCAAAATAGCACATTTGAAGAAACATCATATCTTTTATTAACTGGAGAATTACCCAAAAAAGATGAATTAAATAGATTCTCAGATATTCTAGCCAAGGCAATGGTATTACCTCCTGAATTGATTACCTTATTAAAGGCTTACCCTAAAAACTCAGACAGCATGTTTGTCTTACAGTCAGTTGTAGCAACATTGGGGTCATTTTATAATGTTGATTTCGATGCTGAGAAGTTAAAGTCAAATGATTATGATTCAAACTACTACCTAGATGTATCCGCAAACTTACTAGGATCTATTGGTTCTGTGGTGGCTGCATGGAATAGAATCAAAGAAGGCAAGGAAATTGCTCAACCTAGTGCGGATAAAAGTTATTCAGAGAACTTTATGTATATGCTTGATAGTGAGAAGTCAGTAACTAAATTGATTAATCGAATTATTAATGCGACATTAATATTACACGCAGAACATACTATTAATGCATCAACTTTTACTGCTATGGTTACATCATCAACACTTGCAAAACCTGCACAAGTAATTGCATCAGGAATTGGTTCGCTATCAGGTCCTCTGCATGGAGGAGCAAATCAGAAGGTAATTCTAATGCTTGAAGATATAGGTAAAAAAGAGAATGTAAAAGGGTGGCTTGATAAACGATTATCTTCAAAACAGGTGGTTTGGGGCATGGGTCATCGTGAATATTCAACTAAAGATCCTCGTGCAAATATATTAACTGAGATGGTAAAACAATTATTTGAAGAGCAAAGTGGGAAGGTTTCAAATATGTTTGAGACAGCTATGGAGTTGGAGAGAGCATGCGATGAGAAATTATCGCAAAAAGGTGTATATGCAAACGTAGATTTTTATTCTGGAATTTTGTACAAGGAGATAGGCATCCCTGTAGATTTATTCACGCCATTATTTGCCATTTCTAGAACTGCTGGTTGGCTAGCACATTGGATTGAGCAGGTTGCTAATAATAAAATATTTCGTCCTACACAAAATTATGTAGGTTCAAAGCCAAGAAAACTTTGATCAAGCACTGTCGTAGATAGTACCTAGAAGAGATTTCTTCTTTTTCCCTGTTATAGTGGATTTTCCTATTTTAATTCCCTTAATTCTTTGATGCGCCATCCAGGCGAATGCGACAGACTCAAGACTTTTTTCATCTAAATTAAATCGAATTTTCTTGATCCTTTTATGTTTTATATTATTAAGAATACCAGTTACAAGTGTTTCATTATTCACTCCACCACCATAAATATAAATATTTTTTTCAGAGGATGTATCTTTGTTAAGCTCTTGTGATACTGTGGTAACGGTCAGATATGTAAGAGTGGTTAACACATCTATGTTTGATATTTTACAATCTAATTTACCAAGCTTATTTTGTAACCATTTATCGTTGAATCTCTCGAAACCTGTACTTTTAGGATACTTCTTCTTAAAAAATATATCTGAAGATAGGATCTTAAGTAATTTATAATTTATATCCCCTGATTTAGCCAGCAATCCCTTTCGATCAAAATCCTTTTGGAATTTCTTTTTACACCAGTAATCAAGAAGATAATTTGCAGGTCCGCTATCATAAGAATATAATTTTCCAGAGATTTTGATTGTAAGATTCGCAAAGCCTCCCAAGTTAAGGAACGATAGCGGCCTAGTGCTTTTCTGGATGATATAATCATGAAAGTAACCAGTCATAGGTGCCCCTTGTCCTCCAGCAATAATATCTGTCAACCTAAAATCTGCTATGACTGGTACCCCTAATCGTTTGTTGATCAATTTCGGACAACCCAGATAATCAGATCTTTTTATTTTTGGATTATGATATAGAGTTATCCCTGGAAAACCAATAGATCTGATTTTCTTAATATCAAGCTTATTGCTCTTTATCAATTTTGTAATACAGCTAGAGATGAATTCAGATAATTCATTATTGACAATCTGGCTTGAATTATTGATAGATATCGATCTAATTATTTTTCTTTTCAATGAAGATGGAAACAGAAAAGTTTTGAATGATCTTACAGATAACGTCTTATTAGTTATTCGGACTAGCGAGATGTCAAGAGAATCAAGACTAGTTCCACACATTGTTCCTATATAGTATTCTGACATTTCGATATTAAACTAAGTTTATTTATTATATAGTTTATTGAAAGAATATGAAAAATATTACCGCACAATTAGAAATAATAAAAAAAGGGACCGCTGAGATTATCAACGAAAAAGACCTTAAAAAACGACTTGAGAGTGGTAAAAAATTGATAGTTAAAGCTGGTTTGGATCCGACGATGCCTGATATGCATCTTGGGCATACAGTGGTTTTGAATAAGCTGAAACAGTTTCAAGATTTGGGCCATGAAGTTGTTTTTCTAATTGGTGATTATACTGCAAGCATTGGAGACCCATCAGGAAGAGATATTACTAGACCACCTGTTGACTTAAGTATGATTAAATCCAACACAAAAATCTACAAAAGAGAGATATTTAAGGTACTTGATAAAAACAAAACAAGAATTGAGCAAAATTCAAAGTGGCTTGGAAAGCTCAGTGCACAAGATCTAATACGATTAGCCTCTAAATATACTGTTGCACGTATGCTTGAAAGAGATGACTTTGAAAAACGCTATAAAGCTAATCAGCCCATATCGATCCATGAGTTTCTATACCCACTTCTTCAGGGGTATGATTCTGTTGAATTAAAAGCTGACATTGAATTAGGAGGAACAGACCAGAAATTTAATCTGTTGCTTGGACGGAAATTGCAGGAAGTTGAGAATCATAAACCTCAGATCTGTATTATGATGCCGATTCTCGAAGGCTTAGATGGAGTTAAAAAAATGTCTAAGTCATATGACAATTTTATTTCAATCTCTGAAGATCCATCTGAAATGTTTGGCAAATTAATGTCTATCTCTGACGATTTAATGTGGAAATATTATGATCTATTGAGCATGAAAACACAGAAAGACATTTCACAGTTGAAAGACTCTTGCAAAAAAAATAAATTGAACCCTCGTGATGCCAAGTTAGATTTATCTTCTGAGATTGTTGAGAGATTCAATGGGTCGAAAACTGCAAAAAAATGTAGAGAGAATTTCCTAAAGCGATTTCAGAAAAAAGAACTCACAGACGATATAAAAGAATTAATAATCAAAGTCACACAAACCTCAAAATTAGACATAATCTCTATTCTTACTTCAGAATCAAATATTCTAAACTCAACCTCGGAAGCAAGAAGAATGATACAACAAAATGCTGTTAAAATTGACGGTTCTGTTGTATCGAGTATTAGCTATGATTGTTCAATTAATAAACAATTTGTATTAAGCATTGGAAAGAAAAAGGTTTTTCACATCGTTCTTAAATAGGTTATTTTTTCTCAGAAAAGACTAGGATCGTCGCATAAAGATAGGTATAATCACTTTCACGTGCTCAAAAAGAAGCATGACTCAAAAGATCTGTAAAAATTTGGAATAATTTGTGCGTAGTGCCTGTATTTTACTCACTAATATATATGATTAGCACTTAAAGCTATTGAAAAAAATTAGTCTATTAAGACTTAAACTTATATAAAGTGAAGAGTT
>TARA_B100001057_G_scaffold147552_1_pt1 | contig 15367 bp, 12 predicted proteins | sample TARA_B100001057 | Tara Oceans TARA_B100001057 (sample SAMEA2621839) | marine metagenome | biome: marine biome (ENVO:00000447); feature: surface water layer (ENVO:00002042); material: "saline water (ENVO:00002010), including plankton (ENVO:xxxxxxxx)" | depth 5 m
TGGAGCCAGCCGGGGCCGGAGATTTTGGCATAGCCAAAGAATTTTCCGGTAGGGCCTTTGTCTTTGACCTCTTCGATGACATCCAATTCGCGCTGATATTGGTCTTTTTCGCTCATGTGTAGGGTAGTCTTGTGAATGGAAGGGCTTGCGAAAAGGAAAAATGGTAATTCTCGCACACTCGGGATTGCGGGAATTACTAGACGAGGTCAGACTACAGGTGTTGTCAGCCATCGATGCTAAGCCCGAGACGCCAAGTCTCGCCAAGGATTTGCAAGTTCTTACGAAGTTGCGTCTCAATGCTTTTGTTGTTATTACGACTCTTTTCGGCTTTTTTCTGGCCGCTAAAGGGGCAGGGGGGATGGCCGATAAGTGGTGGCTTCTCCTACATACCTTGATTGGGACAGCAGCTTCAGCTTTTGGCTCGGCAGCCTTTAATCAATTGATGGAGATTGAAGACGACGCCCAGATGAAGCGGACCTCGGATCGTCCGCTCCCTTCGAGACGGATGAGTGTGATAAAAGCTTTTGGTATTGGTTGGGGGCTGGCGGCTTTTGGAGTAATTCATCTGGCAGCAAAGGTGAACTTGGAGGCTGCCGTTTTGGCAGCTTTCACAATTGCGGTTTATGTTTTTGTCTACACCCCGATGAAAAAGTGGCATTCTAGTAATACCTTGGTTGGCGCGATTCCGGGTGCGATTCCTCCTCTAATCGGTTGGGTAGGCGCCGGGGGTGAGTGGATTGCTTGGGGTGGGTGGTTTCTTTTTTGGCTCCTATTTCTTTGGCAATTGCCTCATTTCGTTGCGATCAGCTGGCTTTGCCGCGAGGAATATGAGAACGCAGGATACCAAATGTGGTCAAATGGTGATGCTTCGGGGTATAAGACCTCAAAGCTGTTTATCGTCTTCTCGGTTTGTCTGATTTTGCTTGTGATTTTAGGGGCTGCCACGGGGTTGTTCCCTTGGTGGGTTGCGGTCGCTCATACCGCTTTGGTGATTTATCTTATGGCTCCGATTCTCAATTACGGGGCCACAGGTGAGCGGGCTCCCATGCGAAAGGCCTTTCTTGGCACTTTACTTTACCTTCCTCTCGCGTTGGTCGGTCTTGCCTTTACATGGACTTAGGCTAGCTTCCGACCGAAGTGGACGTTAGTCAATTAGAGCCCGCCGATCGGGACCCCAAGAAGTTACGCGCTACCGCGGTCAAACTTGTGATCTTTATGATCGTGAGCGGCGTCGTCCTAAGCTTTTCCTACCGGCGATATCAGGAAAACACCTCGGATAGTCGGCGGCCCAGCTTTGAAACGCGGGTTACCGAGCCTGAGGTAGAGCTTCTGACAGCGGATGGTAAGTCGCGAAACCTCCAAGATCTCAAGGGAAATGTGACCTTAGTGCTGACCCTTCCCAAAACCCCAAATCCTGGTTCCCAACCTTCCTTGGATGCTCTTCGGGCTGTAATGGATGAGTTTAAAGTGACGCCTCAAAAGCCTAAGGTTCTTGTCTTTGTCCTAGATGGATCTAACTCCAATCCCGAAGAGATGGCCGATGTTCTCGCGGAGTATGGAGAGGAACCCGAAGTTTTGAGGGTGGTGGCTGATGAGGATGCTAAAACATCACTGCGGTCCTTTACTAAAACCAAAATGAGGTTCAACCGGATTCCAACGGAAACGAATGGGGTTTTCGATTATGACACCCGCCTCGTTCTTCTGGACCAAAACATGTTCATTCGGGGAATCCCCGGACTGACTGAAGGCTGGGATTTTGAAACGGTTGCCGAGATGGAACGGAAGTACGAAGAAGCAAAAAGGGATTCGCCGGAAAAGGATCTTACGCCCCCCTTAATGACAACTCCGAAGTTACAAGAGATCCTGATCGATTCGATTAAATATCTTTACGAAAACCCGAATGAAAAAGGACAGGAATGACCGATAGAAAAAAAATAACTCTAATTTATTTGGGTGTCGCTCTCATCTGTGCCCTCGTGCTTGGAATGTCCTTCCTCTTGCTTGGGTTGAAAAAAGTGGATAAAAACAACGAGCTTCCTGCGACTGGCGTTGGCAAGGAAGAGGTAGGTGACTTAGTTGTTCTAAAGTCTGACTTTGAACTTCAACGGCAGGATGGCGCGAAGGTGAAGATTTCTGATCTAAAGGACAAAGTGTGGCTGGCTGCTCAATTCTATGCGACCTGTCCTATGTGTGCCAAACGAAACTCGTCATCTCTTGTTGAAATCTACCAGGATTTTAAGGACGAGGATGAGTTTATCGTGACCTGTTTTTCGGTTGATCCCGAAAATGATACAGAAGAACTTCTTTCAAGCGTTCGCGACGGTTTAAAGCTTGAGAAAAGCAACTGGTGGTTTCTCCGAGCCGAGCGTGAAGAGTTATGGGACTTCATGACAAAAGAGATGTTTTTCACGACGATCAAAGAGCGAACTGACCCTATCCATGTGGCCCAGAAAGGACGTTGGGCTCACGACATGGGATATCAGCTTTATCGGGGGGACACCTTGGTTTATAAATGGGATGAAGGACTTCCGCTGGATCAATTACGTGGGGAAATTAAAGATGCGTTAGCTGGACTTAGGAAGGTTGCCGAGTCAAAAGAGTTATAAAGAAGCTATGAGTGAAGCGAGTGTCCTTGAGCACCCAATCCAAGTCGAAAAGGCACGCAAGCTAAGGGTAGTTGTTTGGATTGTAAGTGCGGTGGTCTTGTTGCTTGTCGCGCTTATGAGGTCTCCATATAAGCTGGACGTTCCACCCGAATATGAGGTCGCCCACAATTTTATTAAATCGCTTCCTGGAGTAATCGCGCTCATAAATACCCTCGTAGCAGCGTGTTTGTTGGGTGGAGTTTTAGCAATCCTCAAGAAGAAGCATAGGATCCATCAGCGATTGATGACGGTTGCGCTGATTTTGTCGTCAATCTTCCTTGTGTTCTATGTGGTTTATCATTTCACCACTTTCGAAACCAAATTTGGTGATGCAGATGGAGACGGTCAACTAAGCAAAGGTGAGCTTGCTAAGTTTGGAAACCTTAGAATTCTCTATCTCGGCGTCTTAATCACTCACATCATTGCCGCGGCTGTGAGCTTTCCTATGATTTTGATGACCTTCGTTCATTCTTGGACGAGGGATTTCGTGAAGCATCGTAAACTGGCAAAGAAGACTTTCCCCCTCTGGCTTTACGTGGCTGTGACTGGCCCTTTTTGCTATTGGATGCTCAAAGCATTTTACCAATAACGTGGGAAAAAGAGGCATCTCGTTCAGCATTTTGAGAGTTTCCTAAAATTGGTCTCAAATGGTCTCGGGGTTTAGATATAGGTCACCTTTTATCATGTCGAATCGTTTAGAAGACTATCGATTTAGCGGCCTACTTCATCTCCACATTCACAGCTTGCTTTCCCTGCCAATTTCGCAGCAATTCTATTTGCGGTCGGGGTAATCGACAGTCCGCCCAAGTTAGTGCATCGAAGTTCACGAGGGATTTGATGAGCGACCTTGTTCATGGCAATCACAACTTCGTCGAACCGAATAAGATGATTGTATCCGGCTAAGGCCATATTCGTACAGGATAAGGCATTAGTTGCGGCCATTACATTTTTGCCAAGACAAGGAGCTTCGACGCGGTTGGCGATGGGGTCGCATATCATGCCGAAAGAGTTTTGCAGGGCAAGTGAAGCTGCGGCCATTTGTTGATCGTTAGTTCCCCCGCCCATCCAGGTGATAGCGGCTGCGGCCATTGCTGAACCCGATCCACATTCAGCCATACACCCTCCCTCCTCAGCCGCAAATGTGGCGTCAAGGGTGATGAAAACTCCAATTAATCCAGCAAGTAAAAGAGCCCTGCATTTTTCTTCGTTTGATTTCCCAAGGGCATTGGCAACAGCAAGAACTGCGCCAGGCATGGCTCCGCAAGAGCCTGCGGTAGGCGCAGCTACGATCACGCCCATCGAGGATTTAACCTCCATAATTGCGGTGACCGAGCGGATGATGGCATTTGGGATTTCAGCTTGAATGAGACGACCTTCCTTTTCTGCAATCTGAAAATTCGGCGACTGAGAGGGGAGAATACGATCCTCGTAAGAGGTGCCTCTGAGACCGGTCTTAATGGCGGATTCCATGATACCACGGATGTGATCCATTTCATCCATCACTTGTCCCTCTGGAATGCCGCCACGTTCCGATTCGTAACGCAGGGCCATTTTCCAAAGAGAGCTCTCTTCGGTGTTTGCGGCTTTGAGCATTTCGCTGGCCCGAAGGAAAGGAACTTTAATTTCATTACGGGCGAGGACAGGTAGGACTGGAGGGAGGTGTCGGATACGGTTGGCGGCGAGCTGTTTTGCTAGCGTCTGAAGAGTTGCCTGACCGGGCTCTTCACGGAGACTGAGGTTGATGAGATGCTCGCCTTCTTCCGATTTGTGTATCGAGACGATCTCCGCGACAAGATCGGGTCGAAGTTCTGGCACTTCCTTCACCCAGATGATAACGTGATGATAATCACCGGCTGAGGCGAAGGGAATACCATCGATGGCGATAGTTTTGATCATCCCGCCTCCTGTCGAAATGGCGTCGAAATGATAAATCGTTCCCGATGCGCCATGCGCTTCTAGACGATAAAAGTTGGGGTGAGGGGCGCTATAGCTTTCGTAATGGAGGTCGATTTTAATACCTTCGTTTTCAGCGCTTGCTCATAAGTTGGAAGGCGGTGGTCGTCTGGTGTCCAGCCAAGGATGCCGCTATAGAGTCCGAGGTCGCTACCTTGTTCTTTATGCGTGGTGACGAGTGATCCGTTGGGGTCGTATCGGACTACGAGGGTAGAAATTTTTTCGCCAGCAAGGGCCCGCATCAGTCGGCCGATCCGGTTTGCGGCGGCGCTGTGCGAACTACTTGGCCCGCGCATCACGGGGCCAAGGACATCGTTAAAAATGCTAGGAGGATCCTTCATCGCTGTTGTTTAAGAAAAGAATGACTCAGAATTGGGCCTTGCAACAGGTTGTATTTTGAAATTTTTTTAGCCGTGGTCATGAGCTTGATCGTGAGCGATTATAGGCCTAGCGTAGGCAAGTGACGGAGATTTGGCATAGCACGATCATGGGATGGGGGATTCTTTTCATTGGTCTCTGCGTGGGATCGTTTCTGAACGTGGTTATTTATCGGCTGCCCCGAGGCCTTTCGGTGAATGATCCGAAGCGATCGTTTTGCCCGCATTGCCAAACCAGCCTTCCGGCTTGGCAAAATTTGCCGGTTGTTACTTGGTTGATTCAACGTGGGCGATGCCGAAACTGTCAGGCACCAATTGCGGTCAGGTATCTTTTGGTCGAAGTTCTTACTGGGGTGCTGTATCTAGGGGCTTGGCGATTTTTGCCAATGATCAGCGCTATTCTCGCAATCGTCCTTTTCACCATCTTGGTGACGGTGACCTTTATTGATGCTGAACACCAACTCATTCCAACTTCTTGGACGACTGCTGGGACAGTAATAGCCCTGGGTGGAAGTTTGCTGGTTCCTAAGTTGCTGGATCTTCCTGGATTAGAACTTGATTGGATTCGAGACAGCGGTTGGGTTGGTTTGAAGGTGTCTGCGATTGGTTGGGTTATTGGATTTGGGTCGCTATGGGCGGTCGTTTTGCTTGGAAAGCTCATCTTTGGTCGCTTAAAAATGAATTTTAAGGAAGCCCTACCCTGGAGGTTGCAAGAAGGTTACGAGGACAATGAGCAGCTTCATTTTGTGATCGGTAGAGAGGCACATAGCTGGGATGAATTGTTCTACCGATCTGCGGATCATATCGTTGTTCAAGGACATGGATTCAAGTTGGACGGCAGGCCTCAGCCGGCCAAAGTGGTAAGGATCCATCGAGATAATCTTAAGATCGGGCGAGAGACTTGGAAAATTTCAGATTTAAAATCTTTGGATGGGAAGGCAACTAATGTGACGATCCCCAGAGAGGCAATGGGAATGGGTGATCCTCATCTTTTGGGGATGATTGGTGCTTTTCTGGGATGGCCTGCGGCGGTTTTTGTAATATTTGCAAGCTGTCTGTCCGCAATTATTGCTGCTTTAGTGGCGCGGGTGGGATTTGGAAAACCTCTACCTTACGGGCCATTTCTTGCTTTTGGCGCATTGGTGTGGATTTTCGGGGGGGCTCAAGTCTGGGTTTGGTATTTTGAGGGGATCCAGCGTGGGTTTTCGCCTTAATAATCGGTAAGTTTCGCCCACTATGTCTAAGAATTTCCTGATTTGACAGTGCCCGGTGTCAGGCTCTATTGTTAGAGAAGTTCGAAAGCCACTAATCCGTTAGAATGATCATGAACAATAGAATTCTTTGCGCTCTCCTTTTCGGTGGTATTGCAACTCCGCTGGCGGCTCAATCGGCCCAAGACCTAAAAACGCCTGCTGCGCTAAAAAAAGCGGCCTACAACGTTGACAAGTATGTCGCTGAGATTTTTCGCCGTAAGAGGTTGTCTGTCCCCAAGGTTGTAGACGATCCAACTTTTCTTCGACGCAGTTTTCTTGTCGCGGCTGGAAGGATCCCAACTCTTGAGGAAGCATCGAGCTTTCTAGAGATCGAAGATCCTGCGAAGCGCGAGATGCTCACCCAGTATCTCCTTAAGAGCGATGGCTATCGCAGCCACATGCAGAATTACGTTTTTGACCTCCTTCGTGCTCAGGATAATAACCGAGATGGCGCCGAGTCTTATGCTGCTCCATACATGCACTTCGTTCAACAGTCGGTTGCAAAAAATACCCCTTGGGATCAGTTTGCGCACAGTCTGGTTTCAGCTAAGGGAATCGCTTGGGAAGATGGTAATGGTGCCGTTGGTTATTACATCAGGGATAAGGGGATGCCTCTAGACAATCTCGCGCTCACCATGCAGATTTTCACCGGCGAGCGTCTAGAGTGTGCTCAGTGTCACGACAGCCCCACGAATAAGTGGGAGCGTATAGACTTCTATGAGCTAGCGGCATTCACTCATGGTCAACGTGAAATCAACGATGGTGTCTGGAACAGGGCAATGAGGAGCTATAATGACGAAGATTTTCGCCGCTCTGATATCGGACGTCTTTTTTACTGGCTCCGTGATAATATCCACTATGGAACGATTGCCGATCAGGGAGCTGGACGTATCAAGCTCCCAAGTGATTACCAATATAAGGATGGTGATCCAGGTGAAATGATTGGCGGGCGGACGCACTTTGGTAAAAAAATACGGTCATCTGATCGTCGCGACAGTGGAAAGTCCCGTGTTGAATTTTCTGATTGGATGACTAAGGATAATCCCAATTTTGACTATATTGCGGTAAATCGGATGTGGGAGCGTGTCATGGGAAGTCCGTTGACCTACCCGGTGGATGTTTATGTGAAGCCTGAGAAGACGGCTTCGCCCTCGTTGACAAGCTACCTCACCCGTTTGATGGTTGATCTCGATTATGACCTAAGGGCCTTTCAAAACGTCCTCTTCCTGACCAAGACATTTCAGTTTGCAGCAAATCCTAAGGCCTTTGATGCAGGTGTTCCTCAGGCATTCAATGGCCGGCAGCTTGAGCGAATGAGTGCCGAGCAGATCTGGGATTCGCTCGTGACACTCGTTGCTGAGAAACCGGATAAATTAGCTAAACGAAAGTTTAGTAATAATATTTACTACAACAATAAGCCTATTCTTGTGGGGGAGAAGACGATGTCGGATCTTGCAAAGGAGGTCATGGCGATTGATGATCCCAAAATCTATCGCGACTATGCCGAGGCTCTCCTCGAAACAATCAAGTCGGGTGGGGGAAGCTCTTCGGCCTCCAAAGACATGATGATGATGGCCGCCAGATCACGGCCCGGGCCAGCTAAGGGCATTGCCCGCGCGTCAGAGCTTTCTGCGCCAGCACCAGCGGGTCATTTCCTACGGGAGTTTGGCCAGTCCGACCGAGAATTAATCGAATCATCAACCAAAGAGGCCAATGTTGCTCAAATTTTAGAGATAATGAATGGTCACGTTGAAAAGATGGTGGTCGCCAATAGTGGTGCCTCAGTTTACGGTGCTCTTAAGAGGGGAACTACGGAAGCTGATAAAACCCGCTATATCTACTATGCTATTTTGGGCCGACCGCCCAGTCAGTCAGAGATGAACATGCTCATGCGTGACGTCATTGATGGGAGCAAAGAGAGTTATCAAAACTTGGTGGCGGCTCTTGTTCAAACCCACGAATTTATGTTTGTCCAGTAGCAATAGCGAGCACTCAATATCGAACCCAAATAAAACAATGGATACTAGTTCTTTCAATAAAGCAGATGAGCTTGGCCGTCGCCAGTTTATGGTTAACGCTGCTCGTAGCTACCTCGGGGTGAGCCTCGCGCCAATGCTCGGGTCAGGTCTCGCTAGCTCGGCCTTCGGCCAGAAGCACGTTGGTGGCGCAAAAGCCGAACACGTCATCTTCCTTAATATGGGAGGTGGTATGAGTCATCTTGATACCTTTGATACCAAACCCAGAAACAAAGAGGTGCAGGGACCGGTTGAATCAATAGATACTTCAGGTGATTTTCAGATTTCCCAGTATCTTCCTGAGACTGCCAAGATCGGCAACAAGATGTGTGTCATCAACTCTATGACCTCTAAGCAGGGCGCTCATAGTCAGGGGCAATATCTCCTTCATCGGAGTTACTCACCTCGGGGAACCATCGTCCATCCTGCCATAGGAGCATGGGTTGTTCGCCAAAAGGGTCGAAAGAATACAACTCTTCCAGGTTTCGTGACAGCCAATACAAGTCCTGCTGTCTCCTCCCCTGGGTTCTTTGGTGCGCAATTTGGCGGTGTCCCTCTCGGACGTCCAGATGAGGGATTGAAAAACTCAAGTCGCGCAGGTTCCGTCAGTGAAGAAGACTTCAAGAAGCGTCTTGCTATTGCCGATGCACTCAATAAGACCTTTGAAGAAAGTTATCAAACTCCAGCGGTTAAGGCATACGATAGCCTCTACGAAGAGGCTGTAAAGTTGATGCAGAGTAAGGATCTTGAAGCTTTTGATATTAACAAGGAGCCAGCGAGTGTCCAGAACGCGTATGGTAAGGACCGTTTCGGTCAAGGATGTCTCCTTGCTCGTCGCCTCGTTGAATCCGGTGTTCGCTTCGTTGAGGTTTCACATGGGGGGTGGGACACGCACTACGACAATTTTACGAATGTTGAAAACCGGGCTAAGACGCTCGATAAGGCTTTCTCAACTCTTGTTACCGATCTTGACAAGCGTGGGCTCCTAGAATCGACCCTCGTTGTTATTGCTACCGAGTTCGGTCGGACTCCACGAATCGTCGAAGAGCACAATTCAGGACGTGATCACCACCCAGCCTGTTTCTCTGCAGTCATGGCTGGAGGCGGTATCGCTGGTGGCCAGAAGTATGGTGAATCCGATAAAGGAGGAGCCCGCGTTGCCAAGGACCCCGTCTCAATCCAAGATTTCAATGCCACGATTGGCCATGCCATAGGCATCGACCACGCCCAAGTTGTTAGCTCTCCAAGTGGGCGCCCGTTCCGACTTGGTGGTGCGGAAGCCGAGCTCGGCAATCCGATCACTTCGATCTTCGGCTAAGACGAGATTTGAGTGAGGCTTTAATTCAAGACGGTCCTTCGCCCTGGCGATGGGCCGTTTTTCGCTGAAACTAGAAGCTGTTTTCGGGATGAGATATGGATCCTAGATCCATAATCTTCCTAGCACGATCTGCCTCCTTCATTTCCTGTCGCCTCTGGCCGATTTTCTTCAATCTCAAGAATTCCTTTTGATTTTTTCCAGACTGAGATCGCCTCCACAATCATCCAAACTTCGATGATGATGGTAGTGAAACCAAAGCCAAATAATAGCCAGCTATTCTTATCGGCAAAGTCCCTCAGATTTAAAGACATCGCAATAGCGGGAAGAATAAGCATCAAGATTCCTGGAATAAGAGCCAGAAAATAGGGGAGGCCCCGGCGTCTTAACCAGAACGTAATCACAAGAAACGCGAGTCCGGCCAAAAGTTGGTTAACGGCTCCAAAAAGTGGCCAAAGGAGAAGCCCTCCGGTTCCAGCTGCCTTACCTTCTCCCCCAGGAAGTTGCGCAATGAAGAAAGCGATAGTAATAGCGAAGAGGGTAGAAGCATGACGATTAGTAAGCCAAAAGAGAGGGTTCCCATTCACAAAGTCTCCGTTCCGTTTACCGTCGACGCGGTGGCGTGGCGCCAAGGTTACAGCGAGTTCTTGCACGACATATCGTTGCAAGCGGCAAGCAGTATCAAGGGTGGTGGCTGCAAATGAAGCCACAAAGACGCCCATTAAAGCAATTGAGAATTTGGCAGGTAGTCCGAGTGATTTGAGGAAATTGGCACTTCCTTCGACAAATGCTCCAACTTTTGCTCCCAGTCCTTTTGCGGCATCCCACGAAGCATAGCGGGCTTCAAAAGCTGCTGATCCTGATATGAAGTCTTCCCCATTGCCAGTTCCAAGCCCAAGTCCCGAAATGCATGCAAGAATCACGAGGACGGCTAGAAATCCTTCCGTCAACATGGAGCCGTATCCGACAAATTGGGCGTCACTCTCGCACTTCAATTGCTTGGAAGATGTTCCTGAAGAAACCAGGCAGTGGAAACCTGAGATTGCGCCACAGGCAATTGTAATGAATAGGAAAGGGAAAATCGAAGGTGCACCTTCGGGGGAGAAATTGAAAGCTGGTGCGACAATTTCTAATGTTGGGCGTTCAGCTCCTGGAGTTGGCGCGGCACCTCCAAGAAAGCAGGCTGCAATAAGCCCAAGAACAACCAGTCCCAGAGCCGATAGAAGTTGAAGGCTATTAATATAGTCGCGTGGTTGGAGAAGGGTCCAAACGGGAAGAACCGAAGCGATATAAGAATAGCCAAGTAAGAGCATAACCCAGCTGATGACTGACAGTCCGCTGCTGTTTGGATCGGAAGGATCACCTCCAAGAAACTGGTTAAAATCCCCTAAAAAACCAGCATCACCGAAGGCCACGCTGAGATACATGAGGACCAACGAAACGAGCGACGGAATTAGGATGTTGGAACCTTTTCGGTGAATTGTGAGGCCGATGATTACCGCAAGTGGGATCTGAATTAAACAGGGGAAGATTGCTTGGGGGTAATTCTTAAAGACGCTTGCGATGACAAGGCCAAAGATCGCCAACACGATTGTTAAGGCTAAAAAAAGGACGGTTAAAAACAAGATGCGCGTGCGCTTAGTGATGACTCGCCCAGCTATGTCCCCAACAGTTTGTCCTTTGCTTCTTAGGGAAACGACTAAGGCACCAAAGTCGTGAACCGCACCAATCAAGATTGAGCCAAAGATCACCCACAACAAGGCTGGGACCCAACCCCAGATTACGGCAAGTGCAGGACCAACGATTGGCCCAGTTCCTGCGATAGAAGTGAAATGATGACCGAAAACGATCCCTTTTTCGGTTGGGACGTAATCGGACCCATCTTCCAACTCGATCGAAGGCACTTTTGCCTCGGTGCTCAGACGAAAAATTTTCTGACCCAGCCATCTTCCGTAAGTATGATAGGCGACGAGGTAGAGGATCAAAGCCCCTAGAGCAATAGCTATGGTGGGCATGGCACTTATTGTGAATGCTTAGTTGCTAGCGCGTCAAAAACCGCAGAGGGGACATAGCGGCGCACCGTTTTTCCCCAGCCTTCTGGGCCGACCATCCCCATCACCATGCTTGATGAGAGCTCAGCCATCTCGCGTGGTGGCATCAGGAAAACGGTGTTAATATCAGGAGCCATGTCACTATTGATATGTCGCATGACACGCTCGTATTCATAATCTCCTGGAGAGCGAATCCCCCTAAGAATAAACTCCGCACCGACTTCCTTGGCATAATCCACCAGATAGCGATTATCGAAATGGGTTATGGTAAGCCTCTCACAAGAGGGAATAGAAGAGCGGAGAAGGTCGATTCTTTCTTCGGTAGCAAAAACGTAGTCTTTTGAAGGATTCTGGCCGATTGCGACTACGAGGCGATCAAAGAGAGCGAGTCCTTGGCTAATCATCCAGAGGTGCCCGTTGGTCGGTGGATCAAAACTACCTGCGTAAACCGCTGTTTGCATAGGTAGTTAGAGCATTTTTTTAATCACGGCGCGAGCACGCATTTTCTTCATCCATTTTTGGTAATTGGACTTCTTTTTGTCCGATATCACTCGGCGTTGGATCTCTTCACGGGCCTCTGTGAAAGCTTTTGCTGGCCCGAGTTTTCGCTCCATGACCTGAACAATATTAAACCCGATCTGATCTTCCAAGGGGCCCATGATCTCTGATCCGCTGGTTTCAAAAAGAAGAGTTCCAAATTCCATAGCTAAATCGGTTCTTGGAATATCTTTCCATACGCCACCTTGTTCGGCATGGGATCCATTTGAATATCGCTTGGCTAAATCATTAAAATCCTCGCCGTTTTTAAGTTTTTTAACAATATCTTCGGCAAGTTTGAGTTGGGAGAAAGGACCGCCTCCACGGCTTTTGTGGAGGTAAATACGGCGATATGTGCCAAGATCTTTTGCCCGATCCCGATTGGTGATACTCCAGCGACCGTATTCTTCACGAAGTTCGTTCTCCTTTGGGACGGCTACATCTCCGAATTGTTGAGCCCTTACTATTTGGACTAAGAGTTCCTTGCGCTGTTGTTCTTTAAATTGGTCTCGGGTTAGATTCGTGGCTTTTAGGTATTTTTTGAAAAGCTCTTCATCTCCGTTATAGACATTCTGTACGACTCTTTTAACTTCATTTTCAATCTGATAGTCAGGGAAAGAGCGGACACGGTCTTTGAACTCAGTGAAGATAATTGCCCGATCGATTAGTTCGTCCAAAATACCGGTCTTCAGCTCTTCTAATTGTCTTTGGAATGTTGCGCCCCGCCTTGGGTATCTTGACATAAGAACCGATTGGCTAGGAGCTACTTTGATCATCAGTTCGTTGAGAGTAATTACGTCTCCGTTTACTTTAGCTGCGATCTTGTTGACAAGTTGAGGTCCTTGCGAGGATCGGATTTTCCCATTTGGGGAACCGTCAGGAGGGGCTTGCGCAAATGCAGGTAAAACCGTGGCGATTCCAAAGGTGATTGCTTTTGTGAAGCTTGAAAACATGGGGGATTCTAAATTCTATAAGGTTTGGAGAAGCTCTACGGCTTGGAAGAGCTTATCCTTGGTGTGTTGCGAACTCAAGCGGGGAAACTTACCACCCGGGGGAAGTATATAGTCGCCATTTCGCTGGAGCATGAGCTTGTCCTTGCTGATTTCAACCATTTGAACACCCTTAGATGAAGCGACGACGCGGAGACGATTCGTCGTAATGAGATTCTTGACGGGTTCGGGAAACCTTCCAAATCGGTCGCGCCAGTCTTTTTCGATTGCCTTAATTTCCTTTTCCGTCCGAGCAGACGCAAGTTGTCGATATGCCGCGACTCTCATTTCAGGGTCTGGACCAAAGGATCTTGGGAAAAAAGCGGGCGCCTCTGTGACTTGGCCTGTCCAAGCACTTTCAGAGTAGACTATGAAGTCGATTCTCACTTGGGTGTCAGCCCTCTTGATCGTCTTTTTCCCCTGTAAGTGCTCGACCGATTGTTGAAGGAGTTGACAATAAAGTTCAAAGCCGACCGCGGTGATATGGCCCGATTGCTTAGTTCCAAGGAGGCTGCCGGCACCCCGGATTTCTAGGTCCCGCATCGCTATTTTGAATCCTGATCCCAGTTCCGTGTATTGTTTGATCGCGCTGAGTCGTTTCCGAGCATCTCCTCCTGCGATGAGGTCGGCTGGAAGCAAAAGTAAGGCGTAGGCCCGTCGGCCGGCGCGTCCAACCCGTCCCCGAAGCTGATACAAATCTGCAAGGCCAAACCGATCAGCTCGGTCGATTAGGATGGTATTGGCGTTTGGAATATCGATGCCACTTTCGATGATTGTTGTAGCCAGTAAGACGTCAGCTTTACCCTCTACGAATTGATGCATGACAAGTTCCAAATTCTCACGATCCATCTGCCCATGGCCGATGACGACTTTGGCTTCCGGGACAAGAGATTGAATTCGCTCTTTCATCCCTGCGATCGTGGCGACCCGGTTATGAAGAAAAAACACCTGTCCACCCCTCGTTAATTCTCGCCGAATGGCATTGCGAATCAATCTCTCGTCGTAAGCGCAAATTGAAGTTTGAACTGGTAGCCGATTTGGAGGAGGGGTGTCGATTGTTGACATATCCCTTGCTCCCATCAAAGAAAGATAAAGGGTTCGGGGAATGGGCGTGGCCGAAAGGGTAAGAACGTCGATAAGTCGAAAACGTTCTTTTAGGATCTCCTTGTGGCGAACCCCAAAGCGTTGTTCTTCGTCAACGACAAGAAGCCCTATTTTTTGGTAATCAATTCCGGTGGAGAGAAGGCGATGCGTCCCGATGACGATATCTACTTTACCGTCTCTTAATCCTTCAACGGTATCCCTTATTTCAGCAGGAGATTGCAAGCGAGTTAGTAATTTAATTTCGATTGGGTAATCGCTCATTCGGGCCTTAAAAGTCCGCCAGTGTTGCTGCGCCAATACGGTTGTTGGGGCTAGAATCGCAACTTGAGTACCTCCAGTGACGGCTTTGAAAGCTGCTCTAATGGCTACTTCTGTTTTTCCGAAACCTACATCGCCACAGATTAGACGATCCATAGGACGAGGTGATTCCATATCAATTTTGGTATCTTCAATAGCTTGCTGTTGGTCCGGGGTCTCTATGAAGGGAAACGATGCTTCAAATTCTTGCATCCATTGACCATCGGGAGAATGTCCGTGACCTGTTTTGGCATCTCTTTCAGCTTGGAGTCGCAGTAATTGTGCTGCGTAATCCATCACCGCGGCTTCGGCTCGGATGCGAGCTTTCTTCCACTTTTTATCTCCTAGTTTGTTCGCTCTTGGTTTGCCGCCGCCTATCCCGACATAGCGCGCTACCAGATGGCTTTGATCGATTGGGACATGCAGGGTGGCGCCGTCCTGATACTCGATCCCAAGTTCTTCTTGTCCTTCCTCGCCGTTAATAAGTCCGATAAATTCGCCAATGCCGTAATCGGCGTGAACGACGAAGTCGCCTTCATTGAGTTCGTGAACTCCTGCGATAGCAGCTGCATTTCGTTGATGTGAGAGTTTCTCTTTTCCTCGGGTTCCGGGAAGATGCTGGCGCCCAAAAATTTCGAGAGTTGAAAGTACGACAAGTTTTTGATTTGGCGCAACAAATCCCTTGGTAAGGCGGCCTTCTACAAATATAAAATCAGTCTCATTACACTCTAAGATTTCCAGAAATCGATATCGTTCAGCTTTGCTTGGGGCGACTAGCCCAATCTGCCATCCTTCACGACTCCACTCGTTAAGTTGTTCTAAAAAAAGAGC
>TARA_B100001057_G_scaffold498714_1_pt1 | contig 15361 bp, 13 predicted proteins | sample TARA_B100001057 | Tara Oceans TARA_B100001057 (sample SAMEA2621839) | marine metagenome | biome: marine biome (ENVO:00000447); feature: surface water layer (ENVO:00002042); material: "saline water (ENVO:00002010), including plankton (ENVO:xxxxxxxx)" | depth 5 m
ATACCATGTGCAAATGGAACCGATGCTCTTCAGATTGCACTTATGAGTTTAGATTTAGATCCTCAAGATGAGGTAATAACTGTTGATTTTACATTTGCCTCAACTGTTGAGGTAATTTCCATATTAAATTTAACGCCAGTTCTTGTTGACGTTGATAATGAAACTTTCAATATAAATATAGCTTCTTTAGAATCTGCTATAACAAGAAAAACTAGGGCTATTATTCCTGTTCATTTATTTGGTCAAGCAGCAAACATGGAAGAAATCATGCTTATTGCAGAGAGATATAACTTACACGTTATTGAGGATACCGCTCAAGCTTTGGGAGCAAATTATACGTTTTCAAGTGGAGAAAAACAAAAACTTGGAACCATTGGAACAATTGGGACTACATCTTTTTTTCCTTCAAAAAATCTCGGTGCATATGGTGATGGAGGGGCAATTTTCACCAACAGCGATGTATTGGCAAATAAAATCCGTGGAATTGTGAATCATGGAATGTATAAGAGGTATCATCATGATATAGTTGGTATGAATTCAAGACTAGATTCAATTCAAGCAGCCATTTTAAATGTTAAATTGAAATTTCTGGATCAATACAATAATTCTAGGAAAATTGCAGCTTCAAAGTATTCAAAAATTTTAGATAAAGTTGACAAGATAAAACTACCAAAAGTTATGGGAGAGTCAGATTCTCATGTATTTCATCAGTATACAATAATTATAAATTCAAATGAAAGAGATGAGCTAGCAAAATACTTTTTATCAAACGGTATTCCATATGGGATTTATTATCCAATACCTCTTCATAAACAAAAAGCATATAATTGCGATAGATTTAAGGAAGAACAGTTTAAAAACACAAATAATCTTTGTAAAACTGTTATATCCTTACCTATGCACACCGAACTTGAGGACGATCAAATTAATTTTATTTGTGATAAAATCATCAATTTTTTTTAAATAAAATTTTTTAGTTTAGATAAACATATAAAAATGTAAAAATGAAAAACTTTTTGTACGTAATTTTTTTGTTACAACTTATAAATGTTCAGTCTCAGCAGACTTATATTCATTGTGGGAACTTATTCAACTCCAAAACTGGCAAAATTTTAAAAAATAGGACTATAATCGTTGAAGAAAATAAAATTTTATCAGTTGAGAAAGGATTTACAGTGCCAAAAAATGAAAATACTAAGTTAATTGACTTGAAATCTAAAACTGTGATGCCCGGTTTTATTGATATGCACGTCCATTTAGAAGGTCAGTCAAGTAAAACTTCTTATTTAAAAGAATTTACCTTAAATGATTCTGACATTGCTTATGATGCTCTAGTCTTTGCAAAAAAAACATTATTGTCTGGGTTTACTACCGTTCGTGATGTTGGTGGTAGGGGTGTAAATGTTTCAATTAGGAACGCGATAAATCAAGGTAAAGTAGTAGGTCCAAGAATATTTACTGCAGAGGTTGCTATTGGAACAACCGGTGGTCATGCCGATCCAACAAATGGTTATAAAAAAGAATTAATAGGAAATCCTGGACCAAAAGAGGGAGTTATTAATTCACTAGAAGACGCAAAAAAAGCTGTTCGCCAAAGATATAAAAACGGGGCAGATTTAATCAAAATTACAGCAACAGGAGGAGTATTAAGCATGGCCGAAAATGGAGAAAATCCACAGTTTTCAATTGAAGAAATAAGGGAAATTGTAAAAACAGCTAAGGATTACGGTATGCATGTAGCCGCTCATGCTCATGGTGATGAAGGAATGTATAGAGCTGTTTTAGCAGGCGTTAAAACAATCGAGCATGGCACTTTAATGAGCGAGCGAACTATGGACTTAATGATTAAGAAAAATGCATATCTGGTTCCAACTATCACGGCTGGCAAGAGTGTTGTTGAAAAAGCTATGATACCAGACTACTACCCAGATATAATAGTTCCAAAGGCGTTAAAGATTGGCCCTGTAATTCAAGAAACCTTTTCAAAGGCATACATTAAAGGAGTACCAATTTCTTTCGGAACCGATGCAGGAGTTTTTGATCATGGACTAAACGCAAAAGAATTTATTTACATGGTAGAGGCTGGAATGCCAGTAAATGAAGCTATTCAATCAGCTACAATCACAAATGCATTGATTTTAAATCAAGAAGATTCTATAGGCCAGATATCTAAGGGTTTTTATGCTGATATTGTGGCTACTAATGATAATCCTATTGAAAATATTAACACCATGACAGATGTAATTTTTGTCATGAAAAATGGTGTAGTTTACAAAAATTAAATTTAAAACACTGCTTGATCCGTTACGATTTTTGGGTTTATCTTTCTGTTTAAACCCTGTAAAACCTGACTTGGTCCCGTTTCCACAAATGTTTTTGCACCATCCTTAATCATATTATTAATTGTTTGGTTCCATCTCACAGGTCCAGTAAGTTGATTAATTAAATTTTCTTTAATTATTTCCGGATCTGTCTCTGATAAAGAACTAAAATTCTGATATATTGGACATATTGGATTTTTGAAAGTTGTATTTTTAATTACTTTTTCTAATTCCTTTTTTGCAGGATTCATTAATGGGGAATGAAAAGCACCACTTACTGGTAAAATAAGAGCTCTTTTTGCTCCATTTTTTATCAATTTTTCACAAGCAATTTGAACTGCTCTTAATTCTCCTGATATCACAACTTGTCCAGGACAATTATAGTTTGCCGCGACAACAATACCATCAATATTATTACAAATACCTTCAATAAGCTCATCATTCATTCCCAGAATAGCAGCCATTGAACCCCTTGTCAATTCGCAAGCCTTTTGCATGGCTATTGCACGTTTTTTCACAAGATTCAATCCCTCATGATAAGAAATTCCTCCTGCTGCAACTATAGCAGAAAGTTCTCCTAAAGAATGACCAGCTACAGCACCAGGGTTAAAAGATTTGTTTAATAATTTGGCAAGAATGACTGAATAAATAAAAATAGATGGTTGAGTTACTTCTGTTTTTTTTAAAGCTTCTTTTGATCCATTGGTCATTATGTCAGAAATTTTAAAACCTAGTATCTCATCTGATTCGTCTAAAAGTTTTTTTCCTGAATTATTTTTTAACAATTCTTTACCCATTCCAACATACTGTGAACCCTGACCAGGAAATAAAAAAACTTTCATTATTTAATTTTTTTATAGGTAAGATATGAGTAATTAAGATTCTCTGGGGTTAAAGTATCTAAATTTTGTTCTTTAATTAATTTCCACTTATTATCTGAAATTTGTGGAAAAAATGTATCTCCATCAAATTGACTGTGAACTCTTGTAAGTTCAATAATATCTGCCAAATCCATACTTTGTGAGTATATCTCACCACCGCCAATGATAAATGGTTGTGAATCATTTCTAACTAAATATAATGCTTCTTTAATTGAATGACAGATTTCAATGTTTTCTGCTTGATAATTTTTATTTCTCGTAACTATTATATTTCTTCTGTTTGGTAATGCTCTTCCCATAGACTCGAATGTTTTTCTACCCATGATTATTGCATGCCCTGTAGTTAATTTTTTAAATCGAATTAAATCGGCTGGAATCTGCCATATCAGACTATTATTTTTACCTAAAACATTATTCTCAGATGCTGCAGCAATAATTGTTATTACTCTATTTTTGAATTTATTAATCATTAAATTTTTTAAAATTATTTGAATATAGTTTTATAAGTTTTTATATTTTTTAACGTAAACTCTTAGCAAATATTTATTTTTACATGTAAAATTAAGATTTATTAATTACAAAATAATATGCGTTCCTTATTTCCGATTTTAGAATCGACTGTTTATTTAAATACTGCATATGTTGGACCAATATCAAAAGAGTTATTTAATTACAGAAAAAAAATAGATAATCAGTTTTTAAATAATGGAGATAAATTTAAAATGGATAGTCTCGAGAAAATTAATCTCTACAGCAAAACAATATCAACATTTATTAACTCCAAACAAGAAAATACTTTTTTTACTGTAAATTTTTCAACCGGATTCAGATATATTTTGGATTTGATTCCAAAAAATTCACTCATTTTAACAATGAAAGATGATTATGATTCTCTTTTGGATGGATTGAGAGAGAGAGATTTTAAAGTTGATTATGTCGATATGACTACTAATTTTGAAATTGAAATAGAAAAACAACTTAAAAAAAAGTCTTATACTGTTCTTGCCTTATCTGTTGTTCAATTTTTATCAGGCATTAAAATTGATTTTGAAAAATTACAAAACATTAAGAATGCAAATCCAAATTTATTAATAATTGGTGATACGACTCAATTTGTTGGCTCTGATTTATTTGATTTTAATAGTTCGCCTTTTGATGTTGTTATAGGAAGTGGTTACAAATGGCTATTGGCAGGATTTGGTAATGCATATATTTCTGTAACTGATAATTTTTTTGATAAAACAAATTCTTCAAAAGAGTTGTTACACAAAAAAGTCTATTCTGGTCATGTGAACTATTTGGGTGCTGCTTCACTAGATTTTGCAATTAAATTTTTACAAAATAATAATTTTAATTTGCTGATTAAAAAGAAAAAAAAACTGAGTGGATTTCTCAGAAATGAATTAGATAAACTAGGGCTAATCCAACCAATTGTTAAAGAAAGAAATTTGCATTCTGATATATTTAATATACCTGCAAACAAGAAAACTTATGAGGAGTTGTTGAAAAATCGTATTAGATGTGCCTTGAGAGGCAATGGTGTCAGGGTCTCGGTTCATTTTTATAATAATAAAGATGATGTAGAAAAGTTAATTAAATTTTTTAAAAATTAAATTGAAACAGCACCTTTAATCAGAGGATGCGGATAATAGTCTATAATTTCAATGTCATCATAAGTGAAATCAAAAATATTTTTTATGTCAGGGTTTAAAATTACTTTAGGTAACTTTTTTGGTATCCTTGATATCTGTTCTTTAACTTGTTTTTTATGGTTAGAATAGATATGGGCATCTCCAAAAGTATGAATAAATTCACCAGGTTTTTTATTAGTTACTTGAGCTAACATCATATTCAATAAGGCATAAGAAGCAATGTTAAATGGTACTCCTAAAAAAACATCTGCACTTCTTTGATATAGCTGTAAAGAGAGTTTTTGATCTGCTAAATAACATTGAAAAAATGTATGACATGGGGGTAAGGCAGCCTTGTTATTAGCTATATTGTCTTTAAATGACCTAGTTGTATCCGGAAGAACACTAGGATTCCAAGCATTTAGAATTATTCTTCTGCTATCAGGTTTTGATTTAATTGTTTCAACGATCTCTTTAATTTGATCTATCCCTTCACTATTCCAATTTCTCCATTGATGGCCATAAACTGGACCTAAATTCCCATTCTCATCAGCCCATTCATTCCATATCCTAACACCATTTTTTTTTAAATATTCAATATTCGTATCACCTTTAATAAACCATAATAATTCATGAATAACTGACTTGACATGAATTTTTTTTGTTGTAACTAATGGAAATCCATCATTTAAATTGAATCTCATTTGATATCCAAAAATACTTTGTGTCCCTGTTCCAGTCCGATCAGTTTTTTCAATTCCGTTAGTTTGTATGTGTTTTATTAAGTTGAGGTATTGTTGCATTGATTTTTTTTTTAAATATACATTTAATGTTTTTCAGATTTATTTAAAAAACTAAAGATTTATTAAGATTAAATGAACAGAAAAAACCTATTTATTTCTTTTAGATATTATATCACGAATTTTGGCTGCTTTTTCGTACTGTTCTGATGCAACTAGTTTTTTTAAGAGATTTTTAAGTTTTGATAACGAAAAATTTTCTAATTCTTTTGGAAGATTTTTTTGGTTTGAGTTTTTTATTACACTTTTAATGAGGTCATCTGCAGAAATATCTCTATTATCATTTTTTATGTTTGATATAAATCCGGCAGATCTAAGTATTTCATAATCAATAAATATTGAAGCATTAAACCTTAGTGCCATTGCAATTGCATCTGAGGTTCTTGCATCAATTGATAATTCTTTTTTATCCTTTTCACAGATCATATTTGAGTAAAAAACCCCGTCGATAAGTTTATTAATTATTATTTTTTTTATTGTTATTTTAAATTCTAAAGCAAAATTTTTGAATAAATCATGAGTTAGTGGTCTAGATGGTTTGATTTCCTTTTCTAATTCTAATGCGATTGCCTGAGCTTCAAAGCCACCTATTATAATTGGAAGTTTCCTTTTTTCGTTTATATCCTCAAGAATTAAGGCGTATGCACCGGATTGATTCTCACTGTAGGAAATCCCTTTAATTTTGAGTTCTGTTAATTTCATTTCTTTTTTATTCCATTACAATTTAAAAGCTTTTTTAATATCGTGAATAAATCTTATAAATTTAAGTTTTGTTGACTAAAAAGTATTTCTGTTTAAGATTTAATTAAGAATGAAATCATTAAATTTGTAATCTTTAAAATTAATATATGCAATGAGGACCATACAATTTAGGGAAGCCATAGCTGAGGCGATGTCAGAAGAAATGAGAAGAGATAATTCAGTATACCTAATGGGAGAAGAGGTTGCAGAATATAATGGTGCGTACAAGGCTTCAAAAGGTATGCTTGAGGAATTTGGTGAAAAAAGGGTTATTGATACCCCTATTTCTGAGGCGGGATTTTCAGGTATTGGTGTGGGGTCAACAATGACAGGTGCAAGACCCATTATTGAGTACATGACCTTCAATTTTGCTTTAGTTGGTATAGATCAAATTATAAATAATGCAGCAAAAATTAGGCAAATGTCGGGTGGTCAATTTCCATGTCCAATAGTTTTTAGAGGACCTACAGCTTCTGCCGGCCAGCTAGGAGCAACACACTCTCAAGCCTTTGATAATTGGTATTCAAACACACCTGGTTTGAAGGTTGTTGTGCCATCCAATCCATACGATGCAAAGGGTCTTTTAAAATCAGCTATCAGAGATAATGATCCAGTGATTTTTATGGAATCTGAACAAATGTATGGTGACAAAGGAGAAGTACCGGATGGTGAATATATAATCCCAATTGGAGTTTCTGATATCAAAAGGTCTGGTAAAGATGTGACTATAGTTTCTTACGGAAAAATTATAAAAGAGGCATACAAAGCTGCTGATAAGCTTATTGATGAAAATATTGATTGCGAAATAATTGACTTGAGAACCCTTAGGCCAATGGACCACGAAAGCATATTTGAATCAGTAAAAAAAACTAACAGATTAGTAATACTCGAGGAGTCTTGGCCTTTTGGAAATATATCAACCGAGATAACATATCAAGTTCAAAATCAAATTTTTGATTATCTCGATGCTCCAATTGAAAAAATAAATACGGCAGATACTCCAGCTCCGTATTCTCCAATTCTCTTAAAAGAGTGGTTACCTAATTATGAGGATGTGATAAAATCAGTAAAAAAGGTAATTTATCATAATACTTGAAATAGTTACATCTAATTCACTGGGATTTACTATTTTTGACCGCTTAAACTAACAAACTAGACTTTTATGGAATCCAAAATAATTTATTTACCATTAATTCTATCCATTTTGGGACTCGTATTTATGTATATAAAAGCCAATTGGGTAAGAAATCAAGATCCTGGAAATGAAAAAATGCAAGAGATATCTTCCTCAATAAAGCAAGGGGCATTAGCTTTTTTGAATGCAGAATACAGGTTATTGTTTGTATTTGTAATTATTGCATCAGCAGCTTTATTTGTAATATCTCTAATGGTAGAATCAACAAGTTGGATGATTGTTCCAGCTTTCATCATAGGAGCTGTTTTTTCAGCTCTTGCTGGAAATATTGGAATGCGCATTGCCACTGAAGCAAATGCAAGAACTGCTGAAGCAGCTAAAACAAGTCTTCCTAAAGCCTTACAAGTTTCATTTGGTGGAGGAACTGTTATGGGTCTTGGTGTTGCCGGATTGGCAGTTTTTGGATTAACAATTTTATTTTTATTTTTTGTTAATCAGTTTGTAATTGGAGATGCCTCGTTTTATTATGAAATGACGGTTGTTCTTGAAACTTTGGCTGGTTTTTCTTTAGGTGCTGAATCAATTGCTTTATTTGCAAGAGTAGGAGGTGGAATATACACAAAAGCTGCTGATGTTGGTGCTGATTTGGTTGGAAAGGTAGAGGCTGGAATTCCAGAAGATGATCCACGTAACCCTGCTACAATCGCCGACAATGTTGGTGATAATGTTGGAGATGTTGCTGGAATGGGAGCAGACTTATTTGGATCATACGTTGCAACTGTTCTTGCCGCAATGGTTTTAGGAAATTATGTGATACGTGATATGTCAGTTGAGAGCGAATTTATTGATCAATTCAATAACATGGGTCCCATACTATTACCAGTATTAATTGCTGGAGTTGGTATTTTAGCATCTATTATTGGAACTTTCTTTGTCAAGATTAACGAAAACTCATCGAAAGAGTCTAAGGTTCAAGCAGCACTTGATTTAGGTAATTGGATTTCGATATTTATTACACTTGTTGCATCTTACTTTTTAATTAAATGGATGTTACCAAAAACCATGAATATGATGTTTTTTGGCGAAGGATATAGAGAGGTAAGTTCATTTAATGTTTTTGGTGCAGCTTGCATAGGTTTATCTGTTGGTGCACTCATCTCATTAGTAACAGCATATTATACTAGTCTTGGAAAAAAACCTGTTTTAGAGATTGTTAAGAATAGCTCGACTGGAGCTGCCACCAATATAATTGCAGGCTTGGCAGTTGGTATGAAGTCCACATTTTTATCAGTAATTCTTTTTGCAGCGGCAATATTTACTTCTTACGCATTATCTGGATTTTATGGAGTAGCATTGGCTGCATCCGCAATGATGGCAACAACTGCAATGCAACTTGCAATTGATGCATTTGGCCCAATAGCTGATAATGCTGGTGGTGTTGCTGAAATGAGTGAGCTGCCCAAAGAAGTCAGACAAAGAACTGATATACTAGATTCAGTTGGGAATACAACCGCAGCAGTTGGAAAGGGTTTCGCGATTGCTTCGGCTGCTTTAACAGCTTTAGCTTTATTTGCTGCATATGTTACTTTTACTGGAATTGACGGAATTAATATTTTTAAGGCAGATGTTTTATCCATGCTTTTTGTTGGAGGTATGATTCCGGTTGTTTTTTCTGCATTAGCAATGCAATCGGTCGGGAAAGCTGCTATGGAAATGGTTGAAGAAGTTCGTAGACAGTTTAGGGAAATTCCTGGTATAATGGAAGGAAAAGGTACACCAGAATACGCAAAGTGTGTTGATATTTCAACTAAAGCAGCTCTGAAGGAAATGTTATTACCTGGTCTAATAACAATTATAACACCGATAATCATTGGCTTATTTTTTGGAGCAGAACCTCTCGGAGGATACATGGCAGGAGTATGTGTTAGTGGAGTAATGTGGGCTATTTTTCAAAATAATTCAGGAGGAGCTTGGGATAATGCAAAGAAATCATTTGAAGCAGGTATTGAAATAAACGGGAAAATGGAATACAAGGGTTCGGATGCGCACAAAGCAGCTGTTACAGGAGATACAGTTGGAGATCCATTTAAAGATACATCTGGACCTTCGATGAACATTCTTATCAAGTTAACTTGTTTAGTTGGATTAGTTATTGCGCCGATTTTAGGAAATCACGATAAAGAAACGATACTTCTTAACTCAAACAAAAAAAGTATTGAAATGAAGATTGATGAAAATTTAAATAAAGAATATTCGATTCAAATAAAAGCTGAAAATAAAAAAAATAAAGATTTATTAATAGATGTTAAAATTTCCGGGGATAAAAAAAATGTGAGAAATGCAGTAAAAAATATTACTCCCGAAATTGACCAAATCATAAACATTTATTCTTAATTTAAAAAACTATCTTTTTAACTCTTTGTTAATTTCCTGAATAACAAAATCCAAATCTTTTTTGTTGTCTACAAAATCTAGATCATTTGCATCAATTATTAAAAGTTTTCCTTTATCATAAGTCGAAATCCAAGCTTCATACCTCTCATTTAATCTACTGAGGTATTCGATGCTTATTGTATTTTCGTACTCACGACCTCTTTTATGTATTTTACTTACAAGGTTTGGTATGGAGTTTCTAATATAAATCAATAAATCTGGTGAAGAGATTGTATCTTCCATGAGTTCAAAAAGCGATAAATAGTTTTTGAAGTCTCTTTGATTCATTAACCCCATCGAATGAAGATTTGGGGCAAAAATAAATGCGTCTTCATAGATTGTTCTATCTTGAATAATGTTTTTATTTGATTTACCAATTTCTATAAGCTGTTCAAACCTACTTTTTAAAAAGTATATTTGAAGATTAAATGACCATCTTTCCATATGGTTATAAAAATCATCTAGATATGGGTTATCAATGACATCTTCGAAATGTGCTTGCCAATTGTAATGCTCAGCAATTAGTTTAGTTAGACTAGTTTTTCCAGCACCAATGTTTCCAGCTACTGATACATGCATTTTGATTTTTTTTTTTTAGTTATGTGAATTATAATAAAAAAAACTGCAGTGTGCAGATATTTATTAATGATGAAATTTACAAAAAAACAATTTTGTATTTAATAAAAATAATATTAATTTTATAATATAATTAGAGGAAGGATTTGACTGATTGCAACCTCATAAAAAAATTGCTAAAGCAGTGTTGCTTTTATTAATAAATTGTTCAAATCCTACTCAAAAGCAACGATTAAATGCCATATTTTTTTACATCAGAATCAGTAAGTGAGGGTCATCCTGATAAAATAGCTGACCAAATATCCGACTCTATTTTAGATAATTTTCTTGCATTTGATCCTGAAAGTAAAGTTGCATGTGAAACACTAGTTACAACTGGTCAGGTTGTTCTGGCTGGTGAGGTGAAAAGTAATACTTATATAGATGTTCAACAAGTTGCAAGACAAACAATAAATAAAATTGGATATACCAAGGGAGAATATCAATTTAGTGGCGATTCATGCGGAGTTATATCTTTAATACAGGAGCAGTCCAATGATATAAATCAAGGTGTAGATAAAAAAGAAAAAATAAAACAAGGTGCCGGGGATCAAGGTATTATGTTTGGATATGCTTCCAACGAAACCAATAACTATATACCACTAGCTTTGGATTTATCTCATCAAATATTAAAAGTTTTATCCGATTTTAGAAAAGAAAATACGGATATAAAATACTTAAGACCAGATTCTAAATCTCAGGTAACGATTGAATATGATGACAACAACATACCTGTTCGAGTCGATACAATAGTAGTCTCAACTCAACATGACCCCTTTGATGAAGATAAGAAGATGCTTTCTAAAATTGAATCTGATATAATTAATTTAGTCATACCAAAAGTCTTTGAAAATCAGAATGATAGTGTTAAATCACTATTTAATGATTCAATCAAATATTTTGTTAACCCTACCGGTAAGTTTGTCATAGGTGGTCCGAATGGAGATACTGGGCTAACAGGTCGTAAGATAATTGTTGATACATATGGTGGAAAAGGAGGTCATGGAGGAGGTGCTTTTAGTGGCAAAGATCCAAGTAAAGTAGATAGGTCTGCGGCTTACGCAGCCAGACATATTGCAAAAAATATTGTTGCAGCTGGTGTATCTGATGAAATATTGATTCAGTTAAGTTATGCCATTGGAGTTTCTACTCCAACATCAATAATGGCAAACACATATGGTAAATCAAAAGTAAATCTAACTGATCCACAGATTGCGGATATAATATCATCAATATTTGATTTGACTCCATTTGGTATTGAAGCAAGATTAAAATTAAGAAATCCCATTTATTCTGAGACTGCAGCTTATGGTCACATGGGACGTAAACCTCAGATAGTAAATAAAATCTTTGATTCACCATACAGAGGTAGATCATCGAAGAAGGTGGAGTTGTTTACGTGGGAAAAATTAGATTATGTAAATATTATTAAACAAAAATTTGAATTATGAGTTATAAAATAGAAACTAACACACTTCATGTCGGGCATGAACCAACTAAAACTCAAGGAACAAGAGCCGTTCCAATTTATCAGTCAACATCATACGAGTTCAATGATTCTGATCATGCCGCTAAATTATTTTCTTTAGCTGAACCAGGTTATATTTACACCAGGTTAAACAACCCGACAAATGATATTTTAGAGCAAAGATTAGCTAGTCTTGAGGGAGGTATTGGGGCAGTATCAACTGCATCAGGAACCTCAGCTATATCAACTACTCTTCTTATGCTGTTGAGATCTGGTGACCATGTTGTGGCTTCTAACAGCCTTTATGGTGGCACATACAATATGTTAAGTAATACACTTCCAAGACTTGGTATTACAACTACATTTGTTGATCCAGATGATCCAAAAAATTTTATACAAGCAGTTAAGAAAAACACAAGAGCTTTTTATGCTGAATCTTTAGGAAATCCAAAACTTGATGTAATAGATCTGGAATCAATATCCAAGTTAGCAAAAAAAGCAAAAGTTCCATTTATAGTTGACAATACTGTTGCCACACCATATTTACTAAACCCTATAAAGTACGGCGCCAATATAGTCATTCATTCTACAACAAAATATATAAATGGTAATGGTACAGCATTAGGGGGTATTATTATAGATGCAGGAACCTTCAATTATGGCAACGGACTGTTTCCAGAATTAAATCAACCATCGCCAAGTTACCACGGACTCAATTATCACGAAGCACTAGGTCCAGCTGCTTTTATTGCAAGAGTAAGAACTGAAGGCCTAAGAGATTTAGGTGCTGCAGCAAGTCCCTTTAACAGCTTTCAGATTTTACAAGGTCTTGAAACATTGTCTTTAAGAATGAAACAACATTCTGAAAATGCACTCTACGTTGCAAAATGGTTAGAGAAAAACGATAAAGTTTCGTGGGTTAATTATCCAGCTTTGTCATCAAGTAAGTATAACGATCTTTCACAAAAATATTTAAAAAAAGGTCAAAGTGGTATTGTTACATTTGGTCTTAAGGGTGGATTTAGTGCTGGAAAAAAGGTTGCTGATGATACAAAAATATTTTCACTTCTTGCTAATATTGGAGACTCTAAATCTTTAATTATACATCCAGCAAGTACAACACATTCGCAATTATCACCAGAAGAGCAAAAACATACTGGTGTTACTGAAGATCTGATTAGGCTATCTGTTGGGCTTGAAAATGTTGATGATTTAATTAAAGATTTAGAACAGGCAATAACGTAAAAAATAAAATTGAAATATAAAGGATTGAAATCCGTTGAAGTCGATATGTTGGGTGAGCAATACAATATCCCCCTCACATATTATCAATCTGGTAAAAAAATTGGTTCTGCACCAATTATACTAATTAATCATCCATTAACAGCAAATGCTTTTTTTTCAGGTGCAAATGGGTGGTGGAAGGAGATAGTTGGTAAAAATAAAGTAATTGATTCAAATAGATTTACAATAATTTCTTTTAATATCCCAGGAAATGGGATTGATGTTTTCAGTTGGAAAAATTTAAAACAAATTCACGCAGGTCATATAGCTGAGTTGTTTTTGAAAGGTTTAAAGAAATTAAAAATAAAAAAACTTTTTGCGATTATAGGTGGATCCATTGGAGGGGGGATCTCATGGGAAATGGCAGCTATCTCTCCAAATATTTGTCAGAATTTAATTCCAATAGCATCAGATTGGAAATCAACAGACTGGGTAATTGCCAACACATTTATTCAAAATAGAATATTAAAAAATTCAAATAATCCCATTAGAGATGCAAGGATGCATGCCATGTTAATGTACAGAACACCGGAGTCTTTTAGTAGCAGATTTGATAGAAGTAAAAAAAGGGAAAGTGATTTGTTTAATGTTGAAAGTTGGTTATTACATCATGGCCAAGCACTTTTAGATAGGTTTTCACTGAAGGGATATCTCACAGTAAACCATTTATTGGGACGAATTAATATACTTAGATCAAAAAAAAGCTTTAATGAAATAGTTGAACAGGTTTCTGCTAAAATTCACATAATATCGGTTAATTCTGATTTGTTATTTTTACCAAATGAAGATAAAATAACATATAAGATGTTGAGGAAAATGAACAAAAAATGTACCTATTCAGAGATTAGTTCAGTTCATGGACATGATGCATTTTTGATTGAAAATGAGCAAATGAGTACTATTTTAGAAACAATTTTTAAATTATAAAAAAATAATCATGAATGTAATATTAGAAAGAATAAATAATGACTACTTGTTTGAAGTATCAAATGCAAATGGACACAGAGTTTTATTAGATAATAAATCCAAAAAATTTGGCAGTGTAAAAGGTATCAGTCCGATGGAGCTTTTATTAATGGGATTGGCAGGATGTAGTAGTATTGATGTAGTAGCCATATTAAATAAACAAAAAATTAATCCAACTTCAATAAAAATGAGGGTGTCTGGTGAAAGAAATGAAAATGAAATACCAGCATTATTTCACACTATTAACGTGGAAGTATTTCTGGAGGGAGATTTTAAGTCCGAAAAAGCCAAGAGAGCTGTAGATTTATCATTTGAGAAATATTGTTCGGTTTCAAAGACCCTTGAAAAAACTGCTAAAATCAATTACTTGGTTTTTCTAAATGGAAAAAAAATTAAAACTATATAATTTTTAAACAGTAATATATTAGTTAAAAATTTGTTTATTTAAAAAGTGATTTTAAATTTGTACGATAAAACAAAACATGAAAAACACTTTTTTTTATTTAAATAACTTCTTTTACTTCTACTTTGAGGCTTAAGAGGACTATGTTAAATAAAAACCATATGCAGTCCTGAAATTAATCAGGACTTTTTTTTTATATAATGTTGTCGAAAGATCATAAAATATCGATTCAAGGAATAGAGGGCTCGTTCCACCACGCAGTTGCTTTGGCATATTTCAATGACGAAATAGTTGTTAATTGTTGTTCTTCCTTTGATCAGTTGGTTAAATCAATAGATAATAAAGACAAAACAAAAGGAGTTATGGCGATAGAAAATTCCATTGCAGGTTCAATATTACCAAATTATGCCTTAATTGATAAGTATGATTTAAAAATAACCGGAGAATATTATCATCAAATACAACATTCGCTTTTGGCTCTTCCAAATCAAAGAATGGATGAGATTTGTGAAGTTTACTCTCACCCTATGGCATTACTTCAATGTAAAGATTTTTTTTCAAATTATCCAAATATTAAGTTGGTAGAATCAAATGATACAGCTCAATCAGCCAAAGATATTTTTGAAAATAAAATAAATAAAAGAGCAGCAATCGCAAGTAAAGAAGCTGCCTATCTGTACAAT
>TARA_B100001057_G_scaffold7862_1_pt1 | contig 15360 bp, 13 predicted proteins | sample TARA_B100001057 | Tara Oceans TARA_B100001057 (sample SAMEA2621839) | marine metagenome | biome: marine biome (ENVO:00000447); feature: surface water layer (ENVO:00002042); material: "saline water (ENVO:00002010), including plankton (ENVO:xxxxxxxx)" | depth 5 m
TGACTTTTTTGCAAAAAATCTATTGTGAGTTGCAAAAATTATTATTCTATTTGTATTAATTTGTTTTTTTAAAATATCAAAAACACCTTTAGCTGTTTCTTGATCCAAACTACCGGTTGGTTCGTCAGCTAAAATAACTTGTGGATTATTTATTAATGCTCTAGCAATTGAAACTCTCTGTTTTTCACCGCCAGATAGTTCTGATGGAAAATGATCTACTCTATTTGATAGTCCAACTTTTCTTAACAGTTTATTTGATTTTTCTAATGAAATCTCTTTATTTTTTTCTACATTAAGATTAGCTAAATAAACATTTTCTAATGCAGTAAAATCTGGAAGCAAATTATCTTGTTGATATATAATTCCTATTTTTTTAGCTCGCCAAATATCGTTTTCATTAGAGTTATCAAAATTAATCTGTTTATTTTGGTAAGCTATTGACCCACTTGTTGGTCTATCGATTAACGAAAGTAAATTTAATAATGTTGATTTTCCAGATCCAGACGGACCCATAATTGAATAAATTTTTCCAAGTTTAAAACTATATGATAATTTTTTTAAAACTTTTAGCTTTTTACGATTACTAAAGGATTTATTAATATTTGTAAGTTTAATAAAATTATTCATATTTTAGTGTTTTAACAAGATCTAATTTAGCTGCTTTAAGTGCAGGAAAAATTGAAACAATTACAGTAATTATAATAGAACATATTGAAATTAAAATAATTGATGATGGATCGATTTCTGATGGCATAGTGCTTAGAAAATAAATCTCTTCAGGAAATAAACTTATGTTGAATAAAGTGCTCAAGAATTGTCGTAAATTTTCTACATATACAGAAAAAGTTATTCCTAATATAATTCCAAAAATTGTAGCTGAGGTCCCAATTATTACTCCAATTAGAAAAAATATCTTTACTATTGATTTATTTAATACCCCCATAGATTTAAGGATTGCAATATCTTTTGTTTTATTTTTGACTAATATTGTAAGACCAGAGACAATATTAAAAGCTGCCACTATAATAATGAGGGATAAAATGATAAACATAACATTTCTTTCAACTTTTAAAGCTGAAAAAAGAGCGCTATTCGTATCTGACCAAGTATAAACAAATTCATTTGGGAAAACCTTTTGAACTATTTTTTTTTGATTTTCAATATTTTGAGGATTTTTTAGATATATCTCTAAATTTCTATCTTCCTTTTTTAGATTAAAAAACTCTTCTAAAGTTGCTAAATTTATAAAAGCAATATTGTTATCAAAATCAACAAGTCCACTCTCATAAATTGATATAATTGTAAAGGTTTTTTGTTTCGGTATATTGCCTATAATAGTTTCAATTCCACTAGAGGACATAATTGTAATATCATCTCCAATATCAAGATCTAATGTAAAGCTAAGCTCTTTTCCAATTGAAATAAAATTTTGATTAAGATTTCTTTTATTGCCTAAAAAATTTTTATTTTTTACCAATTCAAGTTTAGAGAAATCACTATTCGAATATCCTCTTAATACAATACCTTTAGAGGTTTCACTTTTAATCATTATAGCTTCCCCTGAATTACTTAGAATTAAATCATTAGAAATATAATTTAGATTATTTTCATTTAAATTATCAATATCGATTTTTTTTTCGTATGGTTTGACAGTTATATGTGCGTTAAAGCCAACAATTTTATTAATTAGCTCTGTACGAAAACCATTCATTACAGACATGACAATAATTAAAACTGCTACTCCTAGACCAATTCCAATAAAAGAAAAAATTGAAATTATATTAAGGAAACCATCTTTTTTTCTGGCTTTTAAAAATCTAAATGTAATTTCTTTTTCTAATGTAGAAATCAATTTTTTTCTTTTTGCTTTTTTATAATTTTTATTACTTCAGTTATTTGAATTTTTTTAGTTTCTTTTCCAGTTTCTTTAAACTCCAATAAATCACCATCAGTTTGTTTACCAATAATTATTTGGTATGGAGCTCCAATTAAGTTCATTTTTTTCAATTTAGATGAGAAATTTTCATCGGTATCATCAATTATTGCATCTATATTATTTTTAACTAATTCAGAGTTTATCATATTTGCTTTTTCTAATGTTGAAATATCATTTTTACTGATCATTGGTATTATAGCTATATCATATGGAGCAACAGAAATTGGCCATTTCATGATTTCGTTTTTTTCATCGTATTTTGCCTCTATTATTGCACCCACTAATCTTGAAACACCTATTCCGTAAGAACCCATCTTAACAAAATCTTTTTTACCACCAGGTAAATCAACAGATGCGCCCATTGGTTTTGAGTACTTATCACCAAAATAAAATATATGACCTACCTCAATTCCTTTGGTTTTAAGTCTATTAGGCTCTAATACTTTTTTTTCGAATTCATCTTTATTAAATTTCTCATCAGTAACTGAATAAAATTTTTCATATTTTTTTCTAAGTTCATTTAAAGAATTTTTTTCTAATTTTATTTCATCATTCTTTAAATTAAATATTCTTTTGTCAGTATAAATTTTACTTTCACCGGTTTCTGCTAAGATTATAAACTCATGTGAAAGATTTCCTCCAATAGGTCCTGTATCTGCAGCCATTGGTATAGCAGTAAGATCTAAGCGTTTAAAAGTTTTTAAATAAGATAAGAAAAATTTATTATATGAAAACAAAGCATCTTCATCTGATATATCAAATGAGTAAGCATCTTTCATATAAAATTCCCTGCATCTCATTATTCCAAATCTCGGTCTTATCTCATCTCTAAACTTCCATTGAATATGATATAAGAGTTGAGGTAATAATTTGTAAGATTTCACTGAAGACCTAAATATATCTGTTACAAGTTCTTCATTGGTAGGTCCGTAAAGCATTTCACGATCTTGACGATCTCTAATTCTTAACATTTCCTCACCATAATCCTCATAACGTCCACTTTCTTTCCATATCTCACTCGATTGTATTGTTGGCATTAAAATCTCTTGAGCTCCAATTGAATTTTGTTCCTCTCTCACAATTTGTTCAATTTTTTTCATGACTTTAAATCCAAGAGGTAACCACGAATAAATTCCTGCTGAGGATTGTTTAATCATTCCAACACGTAACATTAGTTGATGAGATTTTATTTTTGCTTCAGATGGGTTATTTTTTAAAATTGGTATAAATGATTGTGAAATATACATGTTATGTGATTATATTTCTTAAATTTAAATATTCAAATCTCATTAACAAATATATAATTATAAACAAAATTGTTGTGATTCCAGTACAATAAGTGAATTTCTTTAACATTTTTGGATTTTCTGGAGAACCTGGATCCTCTCCATCAATTTTTACAATTTTATTTCTTTCTACATCTATTGGTAAAATTGCAAAAAAAACAATCCACCAAATAATAATATAAATTATTGCTAATCCAGTAGGGCTCATTAAATTTTTACCAAGTTGATATTGGTAAAGGGTTTTTTTCCAGTTTTTTCCTTAGTAAATTTTCGACATACAATTTTAAGTGTATCTATAAGATTGTACTCTTGTTTTTTGTTACCAAGTTTAAATGTTCTTGTAGTTTTCTCAATTTCATCCTCAAGTCCATAAATAAACTCTTCTTTTTCATAAACTGGTAATCCTCTAAAGGTTATTATAGGACTATTGTGTATATTTCCTTTTGGTGTAATTAAAATAGTAATCTCTAAATATCCATTAGAACTTAAATTTTTTCTATCTTTTATAGATTGAGAATCTTCCTCTACGCTTACATTTCCATCTAAATATAATCTTCCATTGGGTGCTTTGTCATAAACTTTCGGTTTATCACCAGGATATAATTTAACAATATCACCGTTTTCAACTTGAACAGGATGAGGAACCTGCATTTCTTTTGCAAAACTTATATGCTCTATCATATGCCTATGTTCACCATGAACAGGAATTACACATTTTGGTTTTACCCATTCATACATATCTTTTAGATCTTCACGATTTGGATGTCCAGATACATGAATAAACTCTGTTTCCTCAGATATTACTTCAATACCATCTTTAACTAATTGATTATGTAATTTATAAAGTTTCTTTTCGTTTCCTGGAATAATTTTTGATGAAAAGATAACTGCATCATCTTTTTCAATAAATACATCAGGATGGATATAATTAGCAATTCTCATCATTGCTCCCATTGGTTCTCCTTGACTTCCGGTGCACAAATAAACAATTTTCTCTCTAGAAAAATTTTTGGCTTCTCTAGAGTCAATTGGCTCAATAGTATTCTTCAAATATCCACATTGTCTAGCTGCTTTATAAATTCTATGCATTGATCTTCCTACTAAAGATATTTGTCTTCCAGTTTTCTCAGCGCAATAAAAAGCCGATGCCATTCTTGCAACATTAGAAGCAAATGAGGTAATTATAATCCTTTTTTTTAATCGACTCATTATGTTTAAAAGATTTTTTCTTACATCTAATTCTGAACCAGATCTTCCTGCACTAAAAACATTTGTCGAGTCACAAATCATAGCTAGTACTCCCTCTTCACCAATCTGTTTTAGTCTTTTTGAATTTATTTCTTCACCAATTATTGGGTTAGGGTCAACTTTCCAATCTCCAGTATGAAAGATTACACCTGCGGGTGTTTTAATTTTCAAGCCATTAGGTTCTAGTATAGAATGAGTAAGAGTGATATATTCAATTTCAAATTTTTCTAGTAAAACATTTCCATTCAATTGGACTATATTTAAATCTTTTGTAATATCTATATTCTTTTCTTTAAACTTCTCTTTTATTAATACAGCTGTAAAAGGTGTTGCAAAAATTTTACATTGGAGTTTTGGCCATAAATGAGCTATGGCACCTATGTGATCCTCATGCGCATGAGTTAAAACTATACCTAATAGATTATCTTTTTTTTCAACAATAAATCCTGGATCAGGATAAATTAAATCAATACCTGGTAGTGTGTCATCAGCAAACGTAACTCCGATATCTACCATAATCCACTTATGATCACCTGGTAGTCCATAACCAAAAAGGTTCATGTTCATACCAATTTCACCAGATCCACCTAAGGGACAAAATAATAATTCTTCTTTCATTATTAAATCAATTTTGAAATTTTAATTAAACCTTTTACTGTGATGTTCTTATTTTCTATTACTTTAGTTTTAATTGATCTTTTAAATAAATTGGAAAATCCACCAGTTAATACTATTTTATAGGATTTTCTGGTTTCTTTCTTAATCAAATTAATAATATTGTCAATTAAACCTGCATATCCCCAAAAAAAGCCCGATCTCACAGCTGAATTTGTATCAATACCTACAACTCTTTTTATTTTTTTTAGGTTAATTTTTGGAATTAAAGATGCTTTATCAGACAAATTATTAAGTGAAATTTTTATTCCAGGGGCAATAACACCTCCGCAATAAGTATTACCAGTTAATACATCAAATGTTGTTGCTGTTCCAAAATCAAGAATAATAAAATTATCCTTGTAATTGATTAAACTTATAGCATTTGCTAATCTGTCTGAGCCAACTTGCATATAATTAGCTTTAATTTTAAGCAAAGATTTTAAATTTAATTCCTTAATTTCATGGCATTTAATTTTAGTTTTAATTGATAAAAATTTTTTTATTAAAGCGAAATTTTTGGGCACGACACTACAAAATAGTATTTTTTCTATTTTTTTGTAATCTTTAATTAACGTTTTGAATTCTTTTGTAATGATTTGTAATGAAGAGGGTTTTGAAGCGAAACTTACTTTTTTTAGAATTTTATTTTTTGAACTAACTAAAAATACTTTAGTTTCAGAATTTCCAATATCACCTAAAATATACATTTAAACTACTTTTTTACTCACAAATTTTGCCAAATTTATTTCAAAAAAAAATTTTAATTCTTTTTCAATTTTTTTTTTTTTAATATTTTTTTTTATGAGATCGCTTAAATTTGTAGTTGGATAATTGTTTATAATTGGGCTTTTAATTAAGTTAATTCCAATTCCAACAACTAAAAACTTATCATTAAACTTATTAATATTTTCTTGTAAAATTCCACAAATTTTTTTTTCCTTTATTATTAAATCATTAGGCTTTTTGAAATTAATTTTTTTTTTATAATACTTTGAGAGTAATTTTTTAACTATCATACAATTTATTTTGGTTAACTGAGTTAATGATACGTCAAATATTTTTAGATTATAAAAAAAACTTACAAACAAATTCCCTTTGTATGAAATCCATTTTTTACCATATTGACCTCTTCCACCGGTCTGTGAGTCTGATACAATCATCCCAAAATTACAATTGTTTTTTTTAATAATTCTTATTGCAGTATTGTTTGTACTTTTTACTTTTTTAAATCTGAAGATTTTAAATTTCATCAAATTATATTGATTTTGGAAACTACTTCAATCAATTGACTTGGGAAAATAAAATATGTTAAAATAGCTAGTGTTGAAAAAGCCAAAGAAAGCTTTAACCATATACTGTGATCTTTATCATAACTCTCTCTTTCATTATCAAAATACATAATTTTTATAATTCTTAAATAATAAAAAGCTGCAACAACGGTTGATAACAATCCAACAATAGCTAAAAAATACATAGATTGTTCTATCACTGACTTAAATATATAAAATTTTGCAAAAAAACCTGCGAGAGGAGGAATGCCTGCTAAAGAAAATAAAATGATTAATAGTGAGAGTGATAATAACGGGTGATTTTTAGACAAACCTGACAAGTCATCAATATTCTCATAATAAACATTGTTTCTTTTCATCATCAAAAGGCATGAAAAAAAACCTAAATTCATAACTATATAAATAGTTATATATACAACTGAACTTTGTATACCATCATTTGATGCTGTTGCCAAACCGGCTAGAGCATAACCAATGTGGCTTATAGAACTATAAGCAATAAGTCTTTTTAAATTTTTTTGTCCTATCGCTGCTGTTGCACCAAAAAGCATAGAGGCAATGGATAAGAAAACTAAAATCAATTGCCATTGATCTATCAAGTTCAAGAAGGGTACGTAAAGGAATCTAATAAATACAGTTAATGCTGCTATTTTTGGGACCATAGTAAAAAATAAAGTTACAGGTGTTGGTGAACCTTCATAGACATCTGGAGCCCACATATGAAAGGGCACAGCTGAAATTTTAAATGCTAACCCAACTAAAATAAAAACTATACCAAAAGTTAAGGCATATTCATTTGTATTAAATTGATTTGCAATTACATTAAAATTGGTTGTTCCAGTAAAGCCATAAATTAGAGAACAACCATAAAGTAATAATCCTGAAGATAATGCGCTTAATACAAAGTATTTTAAACCTGCTTCAGAAGATTTTAATTGATCTCGATTAAATGTTGCCAAAACATATAATGCTAATGACTGAAGTTCCAATCCCATATAAAAAACAATTAAATCATTTGAACTAATCATCACCATCATTCCTAACACAGAGCTTAAAATCAAAATTGGATATTCAATCTTAAAAAGTTTGAAAGTTTTTAGGTAACTTGATGAAATTAATAAAACTAAAAAGGCTGCAAATAAAGTAATTATTTTCATAAATGACGACAAGAAATCAATTATAATACTTCCACTAAATAAAGTTACTTTATCGACTCCAATTGTTTCATTAAATGTGATTACTGCAGTAGCTAATAAAACTATTAAAGATGCATTGTGTATCGTTCTTGAGCTTTCTTTTTTAAACACTCCTAAAATAAGTAAAAACATTATTGATAATGCGATAAAAATTTCTGGAAAAACTAATTCATAATTATTCATTAAATTTTACTCGCAATATTATAGTTATACATATCAATTAAATCTGTAATAGAGACTTCAATTGTTTTTATTAAAGGGTCAGGATAAAAACCAAAAAATAAAGTTGGAATTGCTAAACTAGTAAGGATGAAAATTTCTGATCTATTTAAATCAGTCATTTTTTTCAAATCTGAATTAATCAATTTTCCAAAAATAACTCTTTTATATAACCAAAGCATATATGCAGCACCTATAATAACTCCTAAACTTGCTAACACTGCTACTAAAAAACTTTTTTTAAAAGCTGCCATTAAAATTAAAAATTCACCTACAAAACCACTTGTCCCAGGTAACCCTAAAGCTGCTAAGGTAAATACCATAAATAGAACGGCATATTTTGGAATAATTGTTACAATTCCACCATAAGTAGTAATTAGCCTAGAATGCATACGATCGTAGACTACTCCAACACATAAAAAAAGTGCTGCCGAAACTAGACCATGACTAATCATTTGGATAATGCTTCCTTCTATTCCTTGTTGTTGAATTGTAAAAATCCCTAAAGTAACAAAGCCCATATGAGCAACTGAAGAATAAGCAATTAATTTTTTCATATCCTCTTGCATTAAAGCAATTAAAGAGGTGAAAATAATTGCAATTATGCTCATTACATATATCAGGGGTGTAAAAATTTCTGAGGCTGCAGGAAATAATCCTAAAGAAAATCTTATAAATCCATATCCTGCCATTTTAAGTAAAATTGCTGCTAATAAAACTGATCCTGCAGTAGGTGCTTCAACATGAGCATCGGGTAACCAGGTATGAACTGGCCACATAGGAGTTTTAACTGCAAATGAGCTAAAGAATGCTAACCATAAAAGGTTTTGATACTTAGTATCAATGCCTAGCTCATAAAGTTTGACAAAATCTGTGGTACCATTGATCCAATATATTGAGATTATAGCAACTAACATGAGAACTGAACCCAAAAGTGTGAAAAGAAAAAACTTAAAAGCTGAATATACTCTTCTTGAACCACCCCAAATTCCAATTATCAAAAACATTGGAATTAATCCGGCTTCAAAAAATAAGTAGAAAACTACAAGGTCTAAAGAACAAAAAACTCCAATCATGAAGGTTTCCATTATTAAAATAGCTATCAAAAATTCGTTAAGTCTGTTCTTAATTGAATTATTTACAGAAATTATACAAAGAGGTGTGATGAATGTTGTAAGGATTATAAAAAGTATCGATATACCATCAACTCCAACTTTATAATTTATAAGATCCTTGATCCAAACCCTCTCTTCAACAAACTGAAAATCTGAAGTTGTTTGATCGAATAATAACCACAAATAAATAGATAGAAAAAAATTTACTAGAGAAGTAAATAATGCGACGTATTTAACCGTTATCATATTCTCATTTCTACTCCTAGTAAAAAATAAAAACAAAGCACCAATAAAAGGTAAAAGTATAAGTGAAGAAAGAATTGGAAAGTTCATTATTTGACAATCAAAAATGTTAATAAAGCAGAAAAACCGAGTAACATTACAAATGCATATTGATAAATATATCCACTTTGAAATTTATTCGCTTTAATAGAAAGTTTTTTTATTATTCCTGATATACCATCAGGCCCAAAACCATCTATTAATTTAATGTCAAAAAATTTCCACAAAAATAATCCAAATTTTTTGCATGGTCTTATAAATAAAGCATCATAAATTTCGTCAAAATACCATTTATTCAATAAAAATTCATATAATGGTTTATTAACACTTGCTATCTGAACAGATAAATTTTTATTTTTAACAAACAAATAATAAGCTAATGGTATAGATAAAGTTACTAGTACTGGTGTTAATAATAAAAACCATAATGGTGGATGATCAGTACTTAATGGTTCCAAAAAGAAAATTGATTGTTTCCAAAAGTCATCTATTACTCCATTACCAATAAATAATTCTTTAAAAATAAAACCAGCAAAAATTGCTCCTATAGACAACAATACTAAAGGTATTAACATTACTAAAGGAGACTCATGAGTATCTTCAATTTTAATTTCTTTATTGTTATATTCTCCATGAAAAGTTTTAAACATTAATCTCCACGAATAAATTGAAGTCAAAAAAGCTGTGAAAATGCCAACTCCTGCCGCATAGTAACCTGTTGTTGTACCACTTAAATATGCAAACTCTATAATTGCATCCTTAGAGTAAAAACCTGAAAATAAAGGAAAGCCAGTTAAAGCTAGGGTTCCTATTATCATCAAAACATAAGTATAGGGTAATTTTCTCCATACACCGCCCATATTATTGATATCTTGTTCATCTTTAAAAGCGTGAATAACAGAACCAGATCCTAGAAATAATAATGCCTTAAAAAAAGCATGTGTAAATAGATGAAACATTGCAACATTGTATGCACCCACACCAGCAGCAAAAAACATATAACCTAATTGACTACATGTAGAATAGGCAATTATTTTTTTTATATCTGTTTGCACTAAAGCTACACTCGCTGCAAAAAAAGCAGTGCTCATTCCTACTATAGTTATAATATTTAACGCTAGCTCAGAATACTCGTAAATCGGTGAGCATCTAACAACTAAAAAAACTCCAGCAGTAACCATAGTAGCTGCATGAATTAAAGCAGAAACAGGGGTTGGTCCTTCCATTGCATCGGGCAACCAAGTATGAAGTAGAATTTGAGCAGATTTACCCATTGCACCAATAAATAAAAGTAATGCAATTAAATCTATAGCTTTAATTTTAATTCCTAAAAAAATTAATTTTTTATCTACAATTGTTGGAATTTGATTAAAAACTTCTGAATAATTAACTGTTCCAAATAAATAAAAAATTAAAAATATTCCGAGAGCAAAACCAAAATCTCCTACTCTATTTACAACAAAAGCTTTGATTGCAGCAGCATTTGCACTCTCTTTTTTAAACCAAAAACCAATTAAAAAATATGAGCATAGACCTACACCTTCCCATCCAAAGAATAATTGAATAAAATTATCAGCTGATACAAGCATTAACATTGCAAAAGTAAATAATGACAAATATGCCATAAACCTTGGTTTGTGTGGATCGTGTGACATGTATCCGATTGAATAAATATGAACTAATGCAGATACAAAAGTTACAACAACTAACATTACAGCCGACAAAGAATCTATTTTCATAGACCAATTAACTTCCAATGATCCAGAATTTATCCATGAGGCAATTATAATATTTTCCTCATACTGATTTACGATTACTTCATAAAATACTATCGCAGAAAGGACTGCTGATATAGATATTAATAAGCTAGTTAAGATTTCTGAGTTTCTGTCACCAATATATTTACCAAAAAAACCAGATATAATAGAAGCGATTAATGGTAACGCTATAATTGATATTTCCATTCTATCCTTTTAATTTATCTATTTCTTCGACACGAATAGTTCCAGCATTTCGATAGTAAACAACAATAATTGCAAGACCAATTGCAGCTTCAGCTGCAGCAACAGTCAAAATAAACAATGTGAAAACTTGACCTGATAAGTCCTCAAGATAAATTGAAAATGAGACTAAGTTAATATTTACTGCAAGTAATATAAGCTCAATACTCATTAAAATCACAATAATATTTTTTCGATTTAAAAAAATTCCAATTACACCGATACTAAAAATTATGGCCCCAAGAGTAAGATAGTGTCCCAAACCTATATCAGTCATCAATTTTCACTCCTTTGTTAAAGGAAACCTCTAAGACTTCAACACCCTCTGATCTTTCTCGAGAAATTTGTTTCAAATAACTTTGTGTTTTAACACCTTCTCTCTGCCTAAAAGTGAGAACAATGGCGCCAATCATTGCAACTAATAAAATCATTCCACTAATTTGAAAAATGTGAATGTAATCAGTATATAAGATTTGACCTAATGAATGAGTATTGCTTATCTCAGTAAGAACTTGAGAAGAGTTTGCTTTAAATAATTCAGGTTTGTACTTCCACCCACCAACTACAATTATTAGTTCACAAAATATAACTGCACTTATTATTAATCCTAAAGGTATGTGGCTAGAATTATCTCTTGATACAAACCATTGATTTTTTTGTTGCGCAACATTCAGCATCATTACTACAAATAAAAACAAAACCGCAACTGCACCTACATAAACAATGAGCATTATCATTCCTAAAAATTCTGCACCAATCATTATAAAAAGACACGATATACTTATAAAATCTAAGATTAAAAAAAAAACTGAATGAACTGTATTTTTTGAGACTGTAACCATAATTGCTGAGACGATTGCAATAATTGAAAATACATAAAAAAATATTGCATGTGGTATCATAAAAATTATCTATAAGGATTATCTGATTTAATATTTGCTGCTAAAATATTTTCCCATCTATCTCCGTTATCAAGTAATTTTTCTTTAGTATAATAAAGCTCTTCCCGTGTTTCGGTTGAAAACTCAAAGTTTGGTCCTTGTATAATTGCATCAACTGGGCAAGACTCTTCACATAAACCACAATAAATACATTTCATCATATCGATATCATAACGAGTAGTTTTTCTACTGCCATCCGATCTCTCAGTAGACTCTATTGTTATAGCTTGAGCTGGGCATACAGCTTCACATAACTTACAAGCTATACACCTTTCTTCACCATTAGGATATCTTCTTAAAGCATGTTCTCCTCTATATCTCGGGCTTATTTTCCCTTTTTCGAATGGATAATTTATAGTTTTTTTAGATTTAAATATTTCTCTTACACCGATGAATAAACCTGAAACAAAGTCTACCATTAGTATAGTTTTTAAAAATCTAGTAAATTTCATCTAAATTGTTGGCAAAAGGTTAAAATAAAATAAATAACTCGCAGTCAAAATGACATAAGTTAAAGATAATGGGAGAAATATCTTCCATCCTAATCTCATAAGTTGATCATAACGATATCTTGGTACAACAGCTTTTACTAACGCAAATAAAATAAATAAGAATAAAATCTTAAAGATTAACCAAAAAACTCCAGGAATTAAATTGAATGGATATAAATCAATCGGTGAAAGCCATCCTCCTAAAAATAAAATTGAACCTAGGGCGCACATCAATAAAATATTTGCATACTCTCCTAACCAAAACATTGCATACATCATTCCTGAGTATTCCGTTTGATATCCGGCAACTAGTTCAGCTTCAGCCTCAGGCAAATCAAATGGGGGTCTGTTTGTTTCTGCTAAAGCTGAAATAAAAAAAATTACAAACATTGGAAATAGTGGGATAATAAACCAAGTATTTTGTTGAGCTAATACAATATCACTCAGATTTAAAGATCCTACACACAATAAAACATTTATAATAATTATACCGATCGATACTTCATAAGAAACCATTTGAGCAGCAGACCTTATTGCTCCTAAAAAGGGATATTTTGAATTGGAGGCCCATCCTCCCATTATGATTCCATAAACTCCGAGTGAGGAGACAGCAAAAATATATAATATTCCAACATTAATATTGGCCAAGACTTGATCTTCATCAAAAGGTATGACAGCCCAAGCAATTAAAGCTAGAGTCATTGTTATTATTGGCGCCAAAATAAAAATAATTTTATTAGAACTTGCCGGAATAATTATTTCTTTAAAAATATATTTTAATGCATCCGCTAGTGATTGTAATAAACCAAAAGGGCCAACAACATTAGGTCCTTGTCTTTTTTGTACAAATGCCCAAACTCTTCGATCTAGCCAAACAATCATAGCTACTGAGACTAAAACTGGGACCAAAAGAAATAGTATTTTATAAATTTCATCAAAAATTAAATTAAAATACCCCATTTTTATCCTTCTGTGCCAGTACGTTTGACATCTAATTTTGAGTTATTGCAATTTAACATAGTTTTTGACGATCTAGCTATTACATTAGAAAAATAGTAATCTTTAATAATAATCTTTACATCTTCATCATGAAAATGATCAGAATTGACTTCAGCATCTGCAGTTAAAATATCTTTTTCTTTTTTGAGTTTTAAATAATTAAACATGCTACTTTCTAGCTCTTCTTTATCATTAAAAAGCTTTCTATTATTCATAAATTCTGCAAGATCATTGATAATCTGCCAATCTTCTTTAGCATCTCCTGGAGGATATGATGCTTTATAAGCTTTTTGAATTTTTCCCTCCAAATTTGTATAATGTCCTGATTGCTCAGTATATGCGGCACCAGGTAAAATTATGTCAGCTAATTCAGCTCCTTTATCTCCATGACTTCCAATATAAATAATAAATTCATTTTTTTTATTAAACTTAAGGTTATCTTGTCCTAGAAGAAAAACTAATTCAAACTTATTTTCATTTAAATCAATTAAAAGTTTATTAGTTTGATCAATAATATCTAAATCTAAATTACCAACTGTTGCCGCATCTGTAGATAATATGTTTAAAGGATTCCATTCATCATTAAATTTTTTTTCTTTGACTAAGAATTCTTTGAAAGATTTGAATAAATATTCTGCTGACTTTGCCTTTAAAAATGACTCACCAAAAATTATCATTGGTTTTTTTGCATCAATTATAGATTTTGATAATCCGTGGTTATTTAAAATTATGTCTTTGATTGTTTGAGTTTTTCCATCAAGGCTTTGATAAGGATATGTGAGATCTCCAACATTATTTAACGATATTATCTTTAATTTATTTTGAATGTAGGATTTTCTAATTCTTGCATTTAACATTGTAGCTTCAAATCTTGGGTTTGTGCCAATTAACAAAATTAAATCTGTCTCTTCTATTCCATTTATTTTTGAATTAAATAAATAATTTTCTCTTTTAGAAGTATCTAAGAAAAGATCAGAAGATCTTGACTCATATTTGTTTGAATTAATTGTTCTGTCAAAAAATTCTTTAAATAGGTAACTAGCTTCCATATTAATTAAGTCACCAACAAAACCACTGATTTTATTTTTGTCAGTATTTTCAATTTTTGATTTAATAATTTTATAAACTTCATCCCACGAAGCTTTTTCAAATTTGTTATTATATTTTATATAAGGAGTATCAAGTCTTTGGTTTAATAAACCATCGCATGCGTATCTAGTTTTATCAGATATCCATTCCTCATTTATATCTTCATTAATTACTGGTAAAACCCTTTTTACTTCCCAATCATAAGTATCTACTCTAATATTAGACCCAACAGCATCCATTACATCAATTGTTTCAGTTTTTTTTAATTCCCACGGTCTAGCTTCAAATACATATGGTTTAGATGTAAGTGCACCCACTGGACAAAGATCAATAACGTTTCCAGATAATTCTGACTGAACTGATTTTTCTAAATATGTTGTAATTTGCATATCCTCTCCTCTTCCAATTGCTCCAAGCTCTGGAACACCAGCTATCTCAGTTGCGAACCTAATGCATCTTGTACAATGAATACATCTTGTCATCTGTGTTTTAATTAATGGTCCCATATTCTTGTCAGGTACTGCTCTTTTATTTTCTTTAAATCTAGATTTATCTATACCGTAATACATTGACTGATCTTGAAGATCACATTCTCCACCTTGATCACAAACA
>TARA_B100001057_G_scaffold127737_1_pt1 | contig 15352 bp, 11 predicted proteins | sample TARA_B100001057 | Tara Oceans TARA_B100001057 (sample SAMEA2621839) | marine metagenome | biome: marine biome (ENVO:00000447); feature: surface water layer (ENVO:00002042); material: "saline water (ENVO:00002010), including plankton (ENVO:xxxxxxxx)" | depth 5 m
CGTTGATGATGATTTGAAAGCGTCCGGGTTCTCCCTTCGCTCCCCAACGAGCCACCCAGTCCTTGGTCCGGGCAAACAGTTGATAGTCTCCGTCTTCCTTGATCTCAAGGGTGGTGGTCGCATCTTCAACGGGGGTTCCCAGTCCATGAGCCAACAGATAGGGCGAGCCCATTTCGCGGATGAACTGAGTATCGAGCTTCCATCCGCCATGATCAGAAAAGGATTCGGCTTCGATCAAGATTCTATCCGCCTTCAGGAGCAAGGCCGGCATGAGCGCGAGTAGGGAGATGAGGAGGAAATTATTCATTTTGAATATGGTATCTTTAGTTCATTAAAAGGCTTAACAGGTTATATACTCCAACGAAGCATGAAAGTTAACGGCTGCGTCCGTCGTCGAGGAATTTTTGCAACTCCGCTTTCATTTTGGCGAAGATCTTGGGGTTCTTTTCGGACATGTCCTTTTTTTCGGCCGGATCTTTGGAAAGGTCGAAAAGAGCATACTGGGGAACTTTCTGCCCACGCTGGCCGCCAAGCAATTTGTTTACCTGATAATTACTGGTCTTTTGGGAATCATGTCTTTGCAATTTCCAGTCTCCAACCCGGTAACCGTAATTGTTTCCGCGACCATTGTCCTGTTGGATTAGGTGCGGTCTTCCCTTGGCGTTCTTTTTACCAAGCATGGCATCCATCACGTTCAGGCTGTCAAGACAGGCATCATCGGGTAGTTTGACTCCCAAGTGATGGGCGAGGCTGCCTGCGAAATCAATGGTGCAGACCACTTCGTCTGAGACGCCCGGCTTGATGGTTCCGGGCCAGTAGGTGATGAAGGGTGTCCGGGTCCCCCCCTCGAAGATGCTGTATTTTCCTCCTGAGTAGGGTCCGGCGGCCCGATGGTCTCCCATCTTTTCAAGAGCTTCGTCCGCGTAGCCATCATCCCCAACGGGTCCGTTGTCCGAGCAAAATACGATCATGGTGTCTTTTTCCAGACCCTCTTTCTTAAGATACTTCACGATTTCTCCAACGCACCAGTCGAGCTGGACGATGACGTCTCCCCGGTAGCTCATACCCGAGGTTCCACGAAAGCGTTCGTGGGGAATGCGCGGAACATGCAAATCATGGGAAGCAAAGAAGAGAAAGAATGGATTGTCCTTGTTTTTTCCAATCCACTCCTTGGATTTTTCGACCCACTTGTCGGCCAAGTCCTCGTCGCGAAAGCGAGCGGCATGCCCTCCGGTGTAGAACCCGATCCGGCTGATCCCGTTGTGAATGGTGGAGTTGTGACCGTGAGTCCAATCCATCTTGAGCGTTTTTCGATGAGTGATCCCGGTCGGATGGTCGGGGCTCGGCTTCTTCTTTCCCACCCAGAGTGGGTCTTTGGGGTCGAGGTTGAGAACGCGGTGATTTTCGACGTAGACTTGAGGGACGCGGTCATTGGTGGTGGGAAGCAGGAAGCTGTAATCAAAGCCAATCTCCCGGGGCCCCGGCTTGAGTTCGTCATTCCATTGAGGTCCTACTCCGGGGCTCCCCAATCCAAGGTGCCATTTGCCGACTACCGCAGTTTTGTACCCCGCTTGTTTGAGAGTGTCGGGGAGGGTGTAGGTGTCTTCGGGTATGATGAGAGGAGAGCTGGGAGGGGCAATGCCTGTGTTCTTACCACGAAAGGCGTAGGTCCCGGTCAGAAAGGAATAACGCGTCGGCGTACAAGTGGAGGCCGAGCAATACCCACTGGTGAACTTCAATCCCTCTTTGGCTAAACGGTCGATGTGAGGAGTTTTCAAGTTTTTGGGTTTCGCTCCGTAGCACCCGAGGTCTCCATAGCCCAGATCGTCCGCCATGATCACGATGACGTTGGGTTTTTTGGCGAATGCCGCGAGCGTGAGAAAGGTCGGTAGAACGAAAAACAGGGGCAAAAATATTTTTTTCATTTGATAGGCTTGTGGTGAGAGAAGTCAGGGGACGACCACATATGGTAAGGTTCGGGCTCAATCCTTCAAGTCCATTCCAAAAATGCTGCCCGAATTCATTCTGGTCAAGAAGTCACTTTCCCTCTGAGAAAAAAAGATCGGGAACTCGGGCATCTGTTTTTCTAAGGCTTGCCTCTGTCGAAATGATTACCTTTTGTCGAATCTTTCATGGAATTTGCCGCCATTCCCCTTTTGATCACTTTTGCTCTTCTGTTTTGGTGGAGGTCGATCGTTTTGTTCAAGCGGACCGTTGAAGACGTTCCGACTTCCAAGGTCAAAGGGGTGTTTCACGGATTGAACGAGGTCAAAGGTGCGGTCAAGTCGGATGCCCCGTTACAGACTTACCTGACCGAAAGACCCAGCGTGTGGCATGAATGGAGCATTTCCGAGCACTGGAAGAAAACGGAAAGCTATCGTGACAAGGATGGGAATAGGAAGACCCGCACCAAGAGCGGTTGGCGGAAAGTCGATTCGGGAGGAGGAATCCAAGCTTTTTTTCTTTTGGATGATACGGGGGAACTCCTCATCGAACCGGAGGGGGCGAAAGTTGACGCGCCTTCCACGATGTCGGTAGTTGCGGTGCGTCCGATCCACTGTACTACGGGAAGGGACCGAGTGGAGCGATTTCGAATTCAACCCACCGCAGAAGGTTTTCCGAGAGTTCGCTCTCTCCCGGCGACGAACTTTACGTCCTTGGTTCGGCCAAATTAAGAGAAGACGTCGCGCAACCCATGATCGCGAAAAACAAGGAGGCCCGATATTTCGTAATTTCCTCCAAGTCGGAAGCTCAGATCATCGGCTCGAAGAGCCTTGGGGCCTTTTTCATCTTTTTCTTCTCTTTCTTCACGGCGTTGACCGTTCCCGTCGTTGCAATCACATTAGAGACTGGAGTCGAAGCACAGGAAGCCTTCTATCAAAACCCCGGATGGGTGGTTTTGGCTGGTGGGAGCTTTCTTGCCGTTGCCGGTTTGTTTTACCTTTCTCTTTTGTATAACGGATTGATCCGCGTACGTAATCGCCTCACCCATGCTCTGAGTCTGATCAAAATTCAATTGAAACGCCGCGAAGATCTGATTCCCCGTTTGCTCGAATGTGCGAAAGGTATTTCGGAATACGAAAGCCAAGTGCAGGAACTCGTTGCTTCCGTCCGTTCATCCGGGGTGACCGCAGTGGGAAGTCAAAGAGGGGAGTTGGGTGAAGAAATAAAACAAGGCTCCGGTTTGGTCGATGGCTTGTTTGCCTTGTCGGAAAACCATCCGAATTTAAGGGCTGATCAAAACTATGAGTCCTTCATGAAGGAATTGGCCGATACCGAAGACCGGATTGCCCTTGCCCGAGCCTTTTACAACGACAACCTGCTTACTCTTCAGGACAGGTTGCTCACCTTTCCCGACCTTTTGGTTGCCAAATGGTTCCGCTTCAAGGCAGGAAAAAACCTGCATCTTCTGCCGGAATCAGAGATGGCCCAGGTTCCCCGGGTTTCCCTTTGAAGCCATGGTTCAGGCTATGAACCGGGAATCCGGACGAGGGGGTTATCTTTTTTGCTTCCGTACGGTTTTCTTGAGGTGCTTTTCAAGGAAATCGAAACTTGCTCCGATCGCCTTGGAGTTGAATACGGCCCGAAAATGACCGGCTTCCTTGATGGGGTGAAAATGGGTGTCGATTCCCAATTTCTTCATTTTGTCGGACATTTTTTTAGCTCCGGACATACCAACCAAAAAGTCTGTCTCGCCGTGGAAAAAAAAGATAGGGGAATCCCCCTTGTCAAGATGCTCGAGGGGTGATGCCTCCCGATAGGCCTTTGGCGCTTCCTGGCGGGACCCACCCAGCCAATAGGCCAAAGTCTTGTTCTTGGCCGGAATGCTCATGAATTCGCATGGGGTTCCTCCGCCTACGGCAACGAGGATATTGGTTCCGACCTCGTTTTCTCCCGGTTGCTGTCCCGTAACCGCAAGCATGCAGGCCAAATGGGCTCCCGCCGAATAACCCAGCGCACCGATTCTGTTTGGGTCGCCGCCGTATTGATCACTGTTTTTTTTGATCCAACGAACGGCGTCCCGACAATCCTCAATCTGGGCGGGGTGCTTGTATTTGGGAGCCAACCGGTAGTTGATTGCGAATGCGTTGAACCCCCTGCCGGCAAGGCCCGAAGCATACTTGGCCAATTGTCTCTTTGAGCCAAACCTCCACCCTCCGCCATGAATGACGAGAACGGACGGACGCGCTTTTGATCCAACGGGAAGATAGGCATCGAGTTTCAGGTCGAGTTTGTCTTTGGTGGCGTAGACCAAGTCCGTCTTGACCTCGATTTCGGGTTTTGCATTCAAGCTCTGAAAAAAAGCGAAGGCCCAAACGAAGGATGGGATCGCCCACTTTTTCCCTCGTTCGAATATAAGAAAGTTGTGGAACATATTACTTTAGCCGCGAATCGAACAAGGGGTTGAAGGAATTGAACGTAGTCGGAACGTTTTTTCTCAAGGGAGGCGTTCTAACGATTCATGATCTGCTCGATCTCATCGGGTTCGATCGGAGTTTTCGCCATCAGGTTTACGGGTCCGTCCGTGGTAATTACGATGTCGTCCTCCAGTCTGACTCCGAGTCCCTCTTCGGGAATGTAAATTCCAGGTTCGACCGTGTACACGGCATTTTCCTTGAAAACATGCTGGCCGGAATTGACGTCGTGGACGTCAAGTCCCATGGGGTGTCCCAAGCCGTGCATGAAGTATTTTCGGCAAGCGGGGTTGGCCGGGTCTTGCTTTTTCACTTCCTCTTTGCTGATGAGCTTCAAGCGAAGCATCTCCTCGGTCATCATCTCGTGAGAGTCGGATTGCCATTCCTTGTGGGCCTTGCCGACAGTCGCGTTGTCGATTGATTGACGGAGAACTCGAAGGACGGCGTTGTAGACCTGTTTTTGCCTGCGATTGAACTTTCCGCTGACTGGCACGGTGCGGGTCAAGTCTGCATTGTAATTTCCATAGCATGCCCCGACGTCCATGAGCAGCATCTCGCCTTTTTTGCATTCTTGGTCGTTTTGCAAGTAGTGCAAAGTGCAGGCGTTGGCTCCGGATGCGATGATAGGCGAGTAAGCGAACTTGCATCGTCTGCGTATGAATTCGCGGGAGTATTCTCCTTCGATCTCAAATTCCTTCACTCCGGGTTTGATCATTCGAAGCACCTTTCGAAAGCCGCGGTTGGTCACGTCGACGGCTTCCTTGATCATTTCAATTTCCAGTGGATCCTTGACGAACCTTAATTCGTGAAGCAAAGGAGCCAATCGGTCGACTCCATGGAGTGGGAAATCCCGCTGGACTTGGCTGATGAAACGTTGGTCTCTGGTCTCCACCTCGTCGGGGGCCCGGTTATGTTCGTTGTTGTTCAAGTAAGCTTTCTTGGCCTCGAACATGAGGATTTTGAAAAGAACGGGGAATTCGCTGATCCAATGAACCGAGTCGATTCCGGAAATCTTTCTCGCATCTTCTTTGCTGTGCTTGAAGCCTTCCCAAATTCTCAGGTGCTCGCTTGGCTCGCGCAGAAAGAGAATTTCGCGATGCTTTGGATCGGGGGCATCGGGAAACAGGACGAGAATGCTTTCTTCCTGCTCGATTCCCGTAAGGTAAAACAAGTCGGCGTTCGGATGAATGATGAACGTGCCGTCCGCATTGGTAGGAAGGATGTCGTTGGCGTTGACGACGGCAAGCGATTGAGGTTCGAGCAACTGGCCAAGTCGCTGCCGGTTTTCCTTGAAAAGTAGAGGTTTGATCGGTGAGTGTCGCATGTTTTCGGATTTATTTTGGAAATTTATTAAGCTTTTCGTTCTTCAGGCTTGATGTAGGGGATATGGCGATTGAGTGGAAACGTCGGCTGAATGGAAGTCGATGGTTTTGGGGATGAATGACAACGTTGAAATGGGGGAGTTAATGTAGATGAGAAAATCGAGCAAGCAAGCTTTCAAATTCATCGGATTCTAGAATCATGAATAGAGGTACGAGTATCAGCGAATGCGATTCGAACAAACTCGAAAAAGTCTTGTCTACCAAGGATAATCCAAACAAGGTTCGCGGATGAATCGATTATTGCCTTTGTTTTTTCTGACCTTCTTTTTTCAAGCCTTTGCCGAGAAAAAAACCAATATCGTGTACGTCATCTGCGATGATCTGGGGTATGGGGACATTCAATGTCTAAATCCGAAGAACGGCAAGATCCCGACGCCTCACGTCGACAAGCTTGCCTCGGAGGGAATGATTTTTACCGATGCTCACTCCGGGTCATCGGTATGCACTCCTACCCGGTACGGTCTTCTGACCGGTCGCTACAGTTGGCGCACTAAATTGCAATCGGGGGTGGTGCAGGGGTTCTCTCCCTGCTTGATTGCCAAGGATCGGCCCACGGTGGCGAGTTTTCTCAGGCAACAGGGTTATCATACGGCGATCATCGGAAAGTGGCACCTTAATTTCAAATATCTCGATCCCAAGAGTGGAAAAGAGTATTCGCGAAAGAAGCATAACACCCCGCCCGTGGGATCCAAAATCCCCGACGGTCCCCTTCACCGGGGCTTCGACCATTTTCGTGGCTTCCATCATGCCCGCAATATGGAAGCGGTGATCGAGGACGACAAGGTCGTCGCCCATGATCCTGTCATCAATATGCTTCCCCGTCTGACCCGTGAATCGGTCAAGTATGTTGAGTCGCGCAAAGATTCAAAGAAGCCATTCTTTCTTTACGTGCCCTTGGGTTCACCTCACACGCCCATTGTTCCCACACCCGAATGGGAAGGAAAGAGCGGGCTTGGAAAGTACGGGGATTTCGTCATGCAGACTGAAAACGTGGTGGGTGAGATTCAAGCTGCCTTGGACAGGATCGGGGAAACCGAGAACACCTTGTTCGTCTTTACCAGTGACAACGGTTGTTCCAAGGCCGCCGGCATAGAAGAGTTAGCCGACAAGGGTCATGCTGTAAGCGCTCATCTGCGCGGCTCAAAAGCCGACCTTTGGGATGGAGGGCATAGAATCCCTTTTATCGTAAAGTGGCCTGGGAAAGTGAAGCCCGGTAGTCGGTCCGATCAATTGATCTGTCTCACCGATCTCTTTGCCACCGTATCCGAGGTTTTGGATACGAAGGAACCCAAGGGAAGCGCCGAGGATAGCGTCAGCTTCCTTCCGGCCCTGTCCGGGAAACCGATCGTTTCCACCCGCAACGGGGTCATTCATCATTCCATAAGCGGTCACTTTGCTTATCGCCAAGGACAGTGGAAATTGCTCTTGGCCCGAGCTTCGGGCGGCTGGAGTTCTCCCAAAGAAAACCAAGCCAAGGGTTCTCCTCCTGCACAGCTCTACGACATGAAGACCGACGTGGGGGAAAAGAAAAATCTTTACCGCGAAAAACCTGAGGTGGTGGCAAAACTTCTTGCCCTTCTCGAGAAAGACGTCAAGCGGGGGCGCAGCACCAAAGGACCGGCCTCGAAAAACGACTTGTCCAAGATCGTGTTATGGAAGAGCGGACAACCTAAGTCCAAGTGATTTGATCTTTGCTCCAATCGTTAAGAAAAGCTTTGTAAGCCCCTAGTCCCGTCCGTACTGATCACGATATTTCTTGGGGGTAAGGGTCATTCTTTTACGGAACTGAGCGGTGAAACCACTCTGATCGCAAAAACCCAAGTCGTAGGCTAGGTCCGAAATCGGAAGATCGGATTCCCGGAGAATTTCACAGGCCTTCTCGATTCGCGATCGAACCATGAACTGTTGCGGAGTAAGTCCCGTTGCCTCCTTGAATCTGCGGTTGAGTTGCCGGTGGGACATACCGTTTGCCTCAGCGAGGCGATTGATGTTCGGAGCCTTGCTTGCGCTGCTGCGTAATTGTTCGATGATCGATTCCATTTTTTTGTCCCGGGTAAGCCTTAGGGTGTCCTTGTCGTATCTTTGCACCGTCCCCATGACACCCACTGGTTTACCCTGCTTGTTTAAAATCGGGAATTTGTTGGTCAGGTACCACGCCGGTATGCCCTGGAGGTTCAGGAATAATTCGACCAACCCGTTCATCGGTTTGGATTTGGCAATGATCCACTCGTCGTCCTTCCTGAACTTCTTGGCCAAGGGCTCGGGGAAAAGCTCGAAGTCATCCTTCCCGAGGAGCTCTTTTTCCGATTTCAAGCCGAGCCTTCGATAGAAATGAGGATTGGCGAAGATTAAACGAAATTTATGATCTTTTGCAAAAAAAGAAATACCCTCGAGTGTATCAAGTAACCTTAAAAAGTGAGTGGAAGAGTCGATTTCTTCCAGGAACTCTCTCTGGCGACTGGAAATATCGATTTTTTCCATATGGCTAACTTTCAATAAAAGATGACGAAGTCAACCTATCGTTTTAAAGGAGTTCATGGTAAAGTAAAGGTCTTCGTTTTTCCTTACCCTTTGCCGATTCCCAATGCCCGTCATGAACATGCGTCGATTATCCTTTCTTTTGCTTTTGTGGACACTGCTTTTCGGAAGCGCTTCCGCCAAGCCGATCCGCGTTCTTTTTCTCGGGCATGAGTCGAAACTTCATAACTCCAATGAATACTATCCGGTTCTGGCGAAGGCGCTCGGTCGGGATGGGATTTATTTCGACTACGTGACCACGGTAGGGCAGGCCCTCGACGATGTTGATTACTTGGAGAAGTTCGATGCTTTGCTTCTTTATGCGAACCATCCTAAGATCACAGCCGTTCAATGGAGAAACCTTCTTGATTTCGTAAAAAATGGAAAAGGCTTCGTTCCCGTGCATTGCGCCAGTTGGTGCTTTTCGAACGTCCCCCAATTCGACCAGCTCGTGGGTGGGCGCTTCAAAAGTCATCAAGGCGCCGTCTTCAGTCCACGGATCGTTGCTGGCGATCACCCCGCGGTTTCTGGGGTCGAGGACATCAAGGAATGGGACGAAACTTACTTTCATCATCGCCACAACCCGAAAAACCGAACGGTCCTCATGGTCAGGGATCCTTTGCCTGGTGATCCGCACGAGGAACCCGAGCCATGGACTTGGGTTAGGGAGGAAGGCAAGGGGCGCGTATTCTACACGGCTTCCGGACATGACGAACGAGTCTGGAACAACCCCGAATTTCACAATCTTCTCAAGCAGGGAATTCTCTGGTCGGTGGGAAATTCCGTACGCAAGCGATACGATGAATTTTTGGCCTCCCGGGCTCCCTTGGAGTATGAGAAACGGGACAACATCCCCAATTACGAAAGAAGGCCCGAACCCTTGCCTTTCCAATTGCCGCTCACCCCTGAAGAGAGCATGAAGCACACGCAGGTTCCTGTCGGCTTCAAGCTTGAGCTCTTTGCATCCGAGCCCGAGATCGTCAATCCAATCTATTTTCAATGGGACGAACGAGGCCGGCTCTGGGTCGTCGAGACCGTCGACTATCCAAATGAAATCAAGGACGGACGAAAAGGAAACGACCGGATCAAGATTTGCGAGGATACCGACGGGGACGGCAAGGCAGACAAGTTCACTCTTTTTGCGGAGGGGTTCAACATCCCGACTTCCATGACTTTTGCAAGGGGTGGGGTGATCATCGCGCATGCCCCTGACTTTCTGTTCCTCAAGGATACCGATGGGGACGACAAGGCGGACGTCCGGGAGGTTCTCTTTACGGGCTTCGGAACGGGGGATACGCACGCCGGACCCAGCAACCTCCGCTACGGCTTGGACAATTGGATTTATGCAACGGTTGGCTATTCCCGCTTTAATGGGGAAGTCGGTGGAGAAAAATTCAATTTCGGTTCCGGCACCTTCCGTTTTAAATCGGATGGCTCGAAGATGGAATTTCTTCACCAGTATAATAACAACACTTGGGGAATCGGTTTAAACGAGCAGGGGGATGTCTTCGGCTCCACGGCCAATAACAATCCGAGTTTCTTTGGCGGCGTTCCGAGTCGGGTGCACGATGGACAAAGAAGAACGACTGCCAAGATGATCGCGAGTTCTCCAAGGTTTTATCCCATTACTCCCAATATCCGTCAGGTCGATGCCTTCAATGCCTACACTTCAGGTTGCGGGCATGCCTTCGCCACCTCATCCGGTTTTCCAAAATCCTGGCGCAACCGCAGGGCCTTCGTTTGCGGTCCCACCGGGCACTTGCTTGGCATGTATGATGTGAAGCCCAAGGGTTCGGGTTTTGAATCAGTCAATGCGTATAGTCTGGTGGCAAGTACGGACGAATGGTTTTCTCCAATCGTAGCCGAGGTTGGCCCGGACGGAAACCTGTGGATTGCCGATTGGTACAACTTCATCATTCAGCACAACCCCACGCCGAACGCGAACCGCGGAGGCTATGCTGCCAAGACCGGTCGGGGTAACGCCCACCTAAACCCGAATCGAGACCGTCAGCACGGGCGTATTTACCGTCTTGTTTACGAAGAGAACGATGCCCCGTCCTTTGATTTGGTCGATGCTTCGTGGGAAAAACTAGTCAAAGGCCTGAGCCATGATAACATGTTTTGGCGTCTGACTGCTCAACGGCTTCTTGTCGACGGCGCTCACAAGCAAGCAGTGCCCGCGTTGAAAAAACTTCTTTCCAAGCCTGCCCCGAAATCCTTGCATGCCCTATGGGCTTTGCATGGCTTGGAAGAATTTGATCGGGAGTCGCATGCGAAGTGTCTTCTTTCGAAAGACCCTGCTCTCCGGCGTAATGCCATTCGTGCTCTACCTCATGACTTAAAGGGCCAGCAGATGCTCCACGACGGTGCCACCTTGGCTGACAAGAATCTTTTGGTCCGACTTGCCGCTTTCGTCAAGTTGGCGTCCTTTCCGCGTGATCAAGGAACCAGGGATATCGCTTCTTTACTGATGCGCGTGGAGGAAAATTCCAAGGATGAGTGGCTCCGTTTACCCCTTCAGGCACTGGGAGCCAAGGAAGCCAACCTGGCAGGCTATGAAAAGGGCCCCAACCTTTTGCCTAATCCTTCCTTTGAATTGGTCGATGGCAAGTTGCCCAAAGACTGGAAGCTTCGAACCTACAGTGGGAGCGGCACGAAGGAGCATGGAATCGAGACGGCAAGGAAGTCGGTGAAGACCGGCAAATCTTCCCTGCGCATATCATCGCAAGGGGGACACGACACCAGCGCCTATGCGACCGTGGATTTGAAGTCAGGCGTCCGCTATTCTCTTTCTGCGTGGATCAAAACCGAACAGGTCGAGGGAGGAGGGATGGGAGCGTTGCTCAATGTTCATGAATTGCAACAAAAAGCCATGACCAAAGGCATCCGCGGTACCAACGATTGGAGGCAGGTGGAGACCGTATTTGTTAATCCCTCAAGCCGCCGTGTGACCATCAATTGCCTCTTTGGAGGTTGGGGTCGTTCCAAAGGAAAAGCTTGGTTCGATGACCTTTCACTCAATGAGATGAAGCCCGTTTACAAGAGGGAGAAAAAGGTGGAAACAAAAGAAGTCGACCAAAAGCTCCGGGTCGATGCCGTTACCGGGCTGTTATTCAGCGAAACCAAGCTTAGAGCCAAGGCGGGTCTATGGACTGGTCTGCGTTTTGGCAACAATGATAACATGCCCCATAACCTTGTCATCGTGGCTCCCGGGACTTACGAGGAAGTCGGAGCCGCTACCGATCTTATGCTTACTGACCCCAGTGCCGCTTCCAAGAATTACGTTCCCGATAACGCAAAGGTAATCGCCCAGACTCCCATGGTCCTTCCCCGGGCTAGCTTCGAACTTGTCTTCAAGACACCTGAACAACCGGGGACATACCCCTTTCTTTGCACCTTCCCCGGTCACTGGCGTCTAATGAAAGGCGAATTGATCGTCGAAGCCCGTTGATCTTCGCCCTTGATCCTGATTATTTTCAAACCTTAACCCAAAACTTTACAAAATGAGTATTGAAAAACCCAAAGTAGCCATCATTGGACTCGGCTTCGGCGCCGAGTTCATACCAATCTATCAACGCCATCCCGACACCGAGATCGTGGCCCTTTGCCAACGCAATGAGGAAAACTTGAACAAGGTGGCCGATGAGTACGGTATCGAGAAGAGGTTCACTGATTACGCAGCTCTTTTGGAGGATCCGGATATCGATGCAGTTCATATCAATACACCGATCCCGCATCATGCGGAGGCAACTCTCCAGGCCATGCGGGCGGGCAAGCACGTCGCTTGCACCGTTCCGATGGCGACTTCCGTCGAGGATTGCGAGGCGATCGTAAAACTTTCGACGGAAAGTGGCATGAAGTACATGATGATGGAGACTGTGGTCTATGCCCGTGAGTTTCTCTACATGAAAGAATTGTACGACAATGGGGACCTGGGCAAACTTCAGTTCCTGAAAGCCAGTCATCAGCAGGACATGGACGGCTGGCCTGGTTACTGGCCCGGGCTTCCTCCCATGCACTATGCCACCCACTGCGTTGGTCCCGTCCTCGGTTTGGGTCGGCATGACGCCGAGTACGTCAGCTGTTTCCCAAGTGGGACAATTCGCGAGGAGATGCACGATTGCTACGGCTCTCCCTTTGCCGTCGAGACCACCCACTTGAAATTCCGCAACAGCGATTTGAGTGCCCAAGTCTATCGTTCGCTCTTCGACGTTGCCCGACAGTATCGGGAAAGTTTCGAGGTTTACGGTTCCAAGAAAGGCGTCGAGTGGCCTTTGATCGAAGGCGAACCCCTGATCGTGCACACCGCGAAGAAACCGGAACCCGAGATTCCCGAAAAAGTGGAGTGCCCCGATTTCGCCAAGTTGTTGCCTGAGGAAATCGCTCCTTTCACGACCGGCGGGGTGTACTCCAACGAGGATGGCGAGGAGCACCTCAGTTTCACGCAAGGCGCAGGTCACGGCGGTTCGCATCCCCATCTCGTTCATCAGTTCGTTCAATTGGTCCGTGGAGAAGGGGAGGGTTACCCCAATGCCGTTCAATCCGCCAACATCACCCTAACCGGGATTCTCGCTCACGAATCCGCCCTCAAGGGTGGCGAGTTGGTCCGTTTGCCTGATTGGAGCTTTTCCGACTAGGCAACCTTCTCCAAAGCAATTTTCACTCGTTCGCTCAAAAACATTTGGTAGCCCGACTTACACCGATAGGATAGATAAGTCCATGTAATGAGATTTTCTTTTCGACTATGCTTTACCTGCCTAATGCTGGGCATCTTTTCGGCGCGGGCTGATCCGCAGCTCGATGCCATCGTCGGGGCTCTTCAAAGCATTGACGATCCGGGTGTTCAAAAGAGTTTTCTGAAAGGAATGCTAGGAGGTTTGGCAGGTCAGCGAGCCGTCGATCCGCCCAAAGGTTGGTCTGCCTTGAAGTCGAAATTAGAAAAACAAGCGGACGATGAGGTTGTGGGTCTGGTAGGCCAAATTGGACAGGTGTTCGGGGATGAATCAGCAGGCGATTCCGCCCTTGCCATCCTGATGGATGCACAGGTCCCGATGGAAGAACGAAAACTCGCCTTGGCGGGGTTGGTTTCCCAAAAAAATCCCAAGCTTCTACCCAAGTTGGCTCTTCTTCTGGACCAACCGATCGGGATTGAAGCCATACGGGCTTATTCGGCTTACGACTTCAAGGATGCTCCTCGGATTCTTCTTTCGAGGTACTCCAAGCTTGATTCCGCAGAAAAGAATGCCGTTATTGAAACCTTGGCTTCCCGCAAGCCCTTCGCCCGGGCTCTTGTTTCCGCAATGGGGAAAGGAAAAATACCCAAGGGCGAGATACCTGCTCACGTGGCCCGAATCTTGTACTCGATGCTTGGAGATTCGTTTGAGAAGGTATACGGAAGAATTGAACCTTATTCGGCGGGGAAGGACCAATTGATTGCAAAGTACAGGTCCATGGTGCTCGCTTCCGATATGACCCTAGCCGACTCTTCGAATGGACGCATGATTTACATGAGAACTTGCGGAGCCTGTCACGTCATGTACGGCGAGGGAGGAAAGATTGGGCCCGAGTTGACTGGCTCGAATCGATCCGATCTCGATTACTTTTTGCTTAACGTGCTTGCACCCAGTTACGACGTTCCCGAAGGTTACCGTATGGTCACCATCACCAGTAAAGACGGACAGCTCTCGGTCGGTAACGTGATCGAAGAGACCGCGAACAAAGTCGTATTGAACATGGTAGGTCAGCAGAGTGTGATCGCCAAGTCGGATGTACAAACCCGAGTAACTTCGAAAGTTTCAATGATGCCCGAAGGACTTCTCCTTGCCCTCAAGGATTCGGAAATCCTTGATCTGATCAAGTATTTGAGAACCGACAAACAAGTACCGCTTCCCCAACTATGAAAAAAATTACCTGCTTATGGAAAGCGAGTCTCTTTGGACTTGCCATCGTCCAACCCACCCAAGCTGCGGATTCAAACCGGGAGCTAAGTTTGATTTTTCAGGCTCTTGTCAAGATCGAGAACCCGGAGGTCCAGGCAAATCTTATTCGTGGAACCCTTGCAGGACTTTCCGGTCAAAGGGATCTTGTCGCTCCCCGATCATGGGATACCTTGCGAAACAAACTGTCTCAATCCCAGAACCCGGAGGTCGTCAAGTTAGCTGGACAGCTGAGCCAGCTTTTCGGTGACCTTTCCGTGAGTGAAGACGCCCTGAAATTAGTATTGAATGAAGATGTGAATCTTGATGACCGAAAGGAGGCCCTTGCCGGTTTAGTAACGATGAGATTCAAAGAGCTTCCCCCGAAACTGAAATTATTGTTGGACACTGGTTTGAAGGTCGATGCGATTCGGGCCTATTCATTTTTTAATTATTCCGAAGCTTCCAAGGAACTGATTTCCAAATACGAGAATTTTGATACCGTCGCCAAACGGGCAACTATTGATACCCTTGCGTCTAAGCAATTATATGCCAAGGCGTTGCTCAATGCTTTGCGAACCGGAAAAATCGCCAAAGCGGAGGTTCCAAATTACACCGCACGGAATTTACGAAAAATCCTAGGCAGTTCCTTCGATAAAGTATACGGGAAGATTGTGGAAATGGGGGAGCTTTCCAAGATCGACCAAAATCCGTTCAAAGCCAGACCCGATGGTTTTACGGATGCACGCCGGATCGAGGTAGGCGTTTTACCGGGTCTCAAGTTCAACACCTCCCGTATTGAGGCCAAAGCCGGTGAAAAAATCATTTTTGTTTTCCCCAACGACGACTCGAGCGGCATGGTTCACAACTTGGCCATCATCACACCTGGCTCAAGCCAAATCGTTATGGATGCCGCCGTTGCCATGGGTGCCGCTGGCCTCAAGAAAAACTTCATTCCGGAAATACCCGAACTTCTGGCTTCCACCCCCCAAGTTGCCAAAGGTATGAAGTACACTCTCTACTTCGCCGTACCAGATGAGCCTGGAGACTACCACTTTATCTGTACCTATCCCGGTCATGGATTAGTCATGCAGGGAATCTTTGCTGTTCAATAACCCAGCCC
>TARA_B100001057_G_scaffold114406_1_pt1 | contig 15350 bp, 17 predicted proteins | sample TARA_B100001057 | Tara Oceans TARA_B100001057 (sample SAMEA2621839) | marine metagenome | biome: marine biome (ENVO:00000447); feature: surface water layer (ENVO:00002042); material: "saline water (ENVO:00002010), including plankton (ENVO:xxxxxxxx)" | depth 5 m
TGTGTGATGAATTTTGTAAAAATTGATTTTCTGATAGAAATTACACCTGTATTAACTTCTCTGATTAAGCGTTGTTCGACAGTAGTGTCACGTTCCTCTACTATTTCGGAAATTTTATTATTTTTACGTAGTATTCTTCCATAGCCTCTTGGTTTGTCAAGCTCCACTGTGCCTACACAAGCGTCAGCTTTCGAAATCTTGGTTATCATTTTTTTTATTGACGATTCTGAGATGAATGGTGCGTCACCGCAGAGAATTAAAAATTTTGAGTTTTTGCTAGATGCTATTTTTGACCCAGCTTCCGCTGCTCCAGCTGTTCCATTGGAATTCTTTTGAAAAGCTACATTAACCTTATTTTCTTTGAGCAAAGATACCAACTCCTTTGAATCTTTATTAACCACACAGATAATTTCTTTACAATTAGCTCTCCAAACAGCATCTATGATATGTGAGATTATAGGCTTTCCGGCGATGTCAAAGAGAAGTTTTGATTTATCAGCTTTCATTCTCGTGCTTTTTCCAGCACCAAGAATAATTGTTGTAAACATACAGCTACCCCGTTATTTCTTTGCTTTACTTTTCAGTTTCTTAATAAGTCTTAATTGTGCGGCTGCTTGTAATAATTCTGATTTTGCTTTAGCAGTATCTATATCATCACTGCTATTTTTCATTGCTTCTTCTGCTAGACGCTCTGCTTCTAAAGCACGTTCTTCATCTAGATCTTCACCTCTCAGAGCAGTATCGGACAATATAGTTACCTCATTTGGTTGTACTTCCAATATACCACCACTCACGAAAAAGGTCTCTATTTCATCCTTACTAATTTGCGCCCTTACGTCACCAGGTTTTAGCTTGGTTATTAATGGTGTATGTTTGGGCGAGATGCCCACCTCGCCCATTTCTGCAGGAGCATAAATCATTTCTACTTCCTTTGAAAATAGCTCTTCTTCAGCACTAACTATTTCTAATTTAATCTTATTATTCATTACTTAACTTCTTCTGCCTTTTTCTCAGCTTCTGAAATTTCTCCAATCATATAAAATGCTTGCTCTGGAAGATGATCCATATCTCCGTTCACTATAGCTTGGAAACCAGTAATGGTATCTTTAAGTGAAGTATACTTTCCAGGGGTTCCTGTAAATGTCTCAGCAACATAAAAAGGTTGTGATAAGTATCTCTGTATTTTACGTGCTCTATTAACAGCGAGTTTATCATCCTCAGATAGCTCATCCATACCAAGAATCGCTATGATGTCTTTCAACTCCTTATATTTCTGTAAAACTCCCTGAACAGCTCTGGTAGTGTCATAATGTTCCTGGCCTATGATTAATGGATCTAATTGTCTACTTGTAGAGTCGAGTGGATCGACAGCTGGGTATATACCCAATTCTGCGATATTTCTTGATAATACAACGGTTGCATCTAAGTGAGCAAAAGTAGTGGCGGGACTAGGATCGGTTAAGTCATCAGCTGGGACATAGACAGCTTGAATAGAAGTAATAGAACCGCTTTTCGTGGATGTAATACGCTCTTGAAGAACACCCATCTCCTCTGCAAGTGTTGGTTGATAGCCTACAGCTGATGGCATTCTACCTAATAAGGCAGATACCTCAGTACCAGCTAGTGTATATCGATAAATGTTATCGACAAAGAGAAGTGTATCACTTCCCTGGTCTCTAAAGTGCTCTGCCATTGTCAACCCAGTTAAAGCTACTCTAAGTCTGTTTCCAGGAGGCTCATTCATTTGTCCATAGACTAATGCAACTTTATCAATAACTTTTGCATCGGTCATTTCATGATAGAAATCGTTTCCTTCTCTTGTTCTCTCACCGACACCAGCGAATACAGAAAACCCACTATGCTCAGCCGCAATATTTCTGATCAGCTCCATTAGGATCACTGTTTTTCCTACACCGGCACCACCAAACAGACCGACTTTACTTCCTTTTGCAAATGGACATATTAAATCAACTACCTTAATTCCTGTCTCTAAAATTTCTATTTCCGATGCTTGCTCAGCAAAAGTTGGCGCTGCACGATGAATAGGCATAGTTTGCTCTGATTTAATATCACCCGCATTATCGACTGGCTCACCCAATACGTTCATTATACGTCCAAGAGTTTTCTCGCCCACAGGTACATTTATAGGTGCCCCTGTATTATTAACTTTTAATCCTCTTTTTAGACCATCTGTGGATCCCATAGCGATAGTTCTAACTATGCCATCTCCGATTTGTTGTTGTACTTCAAGCGTTAGGTTATTTTCTTCCACCATAAGTGCATCAAATACTTTTGGTATCGAGTCTCTTTGAAATTTAACATCAATTACTGCGCCTATTATTTCTACTACTTTTCCTGCTTCCATTTTAATCTCCTAGCCTAGAGGGCTGATGCTCCTGATATAATTTCTGATATTTCTTGTGTGATTGCTGCTTGTCTGTTTTTATTATAAATAAGCTGTAACTCAGCGATAAGGTCTTTCGCATTATCAGACGCAGCTTTCATAGCTACCATTCTAGATGCCTGTTCACAGGCAAGGTTTTCAACAATGGCACGATAGATTAATGATTCTATGTATCTTGTAAATAGAGATTCTAAAACCTCTTTTGCATCTGGCTCATAAAGATAATCCCAGAAAAAATCATAGTCCTCATTTTTTGCTTCTACACTAATAGGTAGAATTTTTTCTATCATCGGTTCTTGGCTGACGGTATTGATAAATTTATTGTAAACTATATATAGCTCATCTACCTCACCACTTAAATACTTATCAATAGTGCTTTTTATGAGTCCAAGCACCTGTTCAATCTTCGGTTTATCACCGAGCTGTGATGTTTTTGCAATAACATCACCACCTACTCGCTGGAAAAAAGCAGTTGATTTATTTCCAATAAGAGCAAAGGCTGGTTGAATAGAATTATTTTTGTCAACTGAAACCATATCGAGTACTTTTTTAAATAGATTATTATTTAGACCTCCACATAGACCCCTGTCGGAGGATACAATTATGTAAGCTCTCTTATTAATGTCTCTGGTCTGGAGAAAATCAGATTCGTACTCTGGGTGTGCATGAGCAAGATGTGAAATAACATTATTTATCTTATCTGCATATGGCCTAGCTTTGATCATCTGATCCTGTGCTTTTTTCATTTTACTTGCAGCAACCATCTCCATTGCTTTAGTTATTTTCTGGGTATTGTGAATGCTTGCTATCTGCGTTCTGATTTCCTGACTACTAGCCATTAAAAAACTCCTTGCTCTTTAAATTCATCTAATACAACTTTAAGCTTTCCCGCAATTTCATCATTATAGTCTAACTTCTCATTTATCTCATTCATCAATGAAGAGTGTTTTGAATTTGCATAGTCGTGCAAAGATTTTTCATAAGCAATGATTTTTTCTATATTAACTTCATCTAAATAACCCTCGTTAGCTGCAAATAATGAAATCGCCATATCAGCAACTGATAATGGAGAATATTGTGATTGCTTCATAAGCTCAGTTACTCTTTTACCTCTTTCAAGTTGTTTTCGTGTTGCATCGTCTAAGTCTGACGCAAATTGAGAAAAAGCGGCTAATTCACGATATTGTGCTAGAGCTAACCGGACACCTCCACCTAACTTTTTAATAATTTTTGTTTGAGCAGCCCCACCTACACGAGAGACTGATAGACCAGCATTAATCGCAGGCCTTATTCCTGCATTAAATAGATCTGTCTCTAAAAAGATTTGTCCGTCTGTAATCGAAATAACATTTGTTGGAACGAATGCAGATACATCTCCAGCCTGTGTTTCAATGATAGGTAAAGCAGTAAGAGATCCAGTTTTGCCTTTGATTTCACCATTTGTTAAATCAGAGACAGCATCCTCATTTATTCTAGCAGATCTCTCAAGCAACCTAGAGTGAAGATAGAAAACATCTCCAGGGTATGCTTCTCTTCCTGGAGGTCTTTTTAAAAGTAATGAAACTTGACGATAAGCCCAAGCTTGTTTTGTAAGATCATCATAAACAATAAGTGCATCCTGTCCAGAGTCCCGGAAATATTCACCCATGGCACATCCTGAGTATGGTGCAATATACTGCATAGCTGCAGAGTCAGCCGCAGATGCTGCCACGATCACTGTATGTTTTAAGGCATCATGTTCTTCAAGCTTTCTTACTACAGCAGCTATCGATGAGGCTTTTTGACCGATTGCTACGTAGATACATTTTACGCCAGTGTCCTTTTGATTAATAATAGCGTCTACTGCCACAGCAGTCTTACCAGTCTGTCTGTCACCAATAATAAGCTCACGTTGTCCACGTCCTATGGGAACCATAGAATCAATGGACTTTAATCCTGTCTGAACAGGTTGGTCTACAGATTTTCTCTCAATTACACCAGGGGCAATTTTCTCAATTGGTGAGGATATTTTAGATGTAATTGGGCCAGCATTATCGATGGGTTCACCTAATGAATTAACTACTCTGCCAAGTAACTCGTCGCCAACAGGGACTTCAAGAATTTTACCCGTACACTTAACAACATCACCCTCAGATATTGATTTATAATCACCTAATATTACGGCTCCAACAGAATCTCTCTCTAAATTAAGCGCCAGTCCGTAGATATTGTTTGGAAATTCTAACATTTCACCTTGAAGAGCTTCAGTGATCCCGTAAATTCTTGCTATACCATCCGTTAATGAAACTACAGTGCCTTCATTATGAGATTGAGCATCTATATCAAGTTTCTTAATTTTATCTTTGATTATGTCACTAATTTCTGTTGGATTTATTGTCATGTTGTCACCTATTGTCAATTATTTGCTCTCTCATAGAATCAATTTTGAATTTAATACTATGATCAATAACCTGATTGTTGACATGAATTTTTATGCCAGCAATAAGATGTTTATTTAATATTTCGTCAATTTTTATTTGTTTATCATATTGTTTTTCAAGTTTAATCTTCAACTTGTCTTTTTGATCAGATGTTAATTTGTAAGCAGTTTCAATAGTGGCAGTAAACACATTATCATCAGCGAGGATCATTTCATTGAATATGTTCTCTATCATATCGACATGATAAATTTTCTTATTTTCTATTAGAATCTCAAGGAATTTCGACACTGATGTGTTTTTTTTATCCTTAAGTGCGCTTGAAAGTAATTCTAACTTATCTGAATCATTAACCTTTGGACTTGCCAAAATTGCTTTAACTTGATTGTCGTTCACCATTACAGCTAAAGACTTAAGATTTTCTAACCAAGACGATATTGATTTATCTTGAAGAGCTATTTTATAAGCAGCTTCAGCGTATGGTCTTGCATATGTTACGCTTTCTATCATTTCCCTATAATCTCGTTTATGATTTTATCGTGTTTACTTTTATCAACCTCATTTTCAAGCACACGTTCTGCACATGCTATAGATAATTCAGCAATGTCAGCTTTAAGTTTTTCACGTGCCGTATTTATCTCTTGTTCAATTTGTTGTGCGGATGACTTAGCAATTTTTGCAGCTTCATCTTTAGCTGTATTTCTCGCTTCTTCGACAATTAATTTAGATTTTTGTTCCGCATCACCTATAATTGTAGATGCCTTTGTTTTTGCTTCATCTATTCTTGTCGAAAACTCTATTTTAGCTTGTTCTATTTTCTGTTGTCCTTGTTCAGCCGCTGCTAATCCCTCTGCTATTTTATTTGTTCTATCCTCCATTGCTTTTGTTAGCGGTTCCCACAAATAAGCTTTAATAAACCAAACAAATACTATAAATGTTAGCATTTGACCAAAAAGTGTTGCTGTAACGTTCATCTACCTACCTCTTAGTAATTATGCGCCTAAGGCAGCTTTGGCAGCACCTATGAATGGGTTTGCAAATACAAAGAACATCGCAAAAGCTAGGACGATAAATGGAAATGACTCCATAAGACCCGCAGTAATGAACATTTGAATTCTAAGTGCAGGCAACATTTCTGGTTGTCTCGCAATACCCTCGATGTACTTCATACAGATAAGACCCCATCCTAATGCGGATCCTAGGCCAGCTGCAGCAAGCATAATAGACACACCTAAACTTGTAGATGAATATATCTGCGTAATCATGTCTGGTGATAATGTTGTTTCCATTTTTTACCTCTTATTGTTAGTGTGATTCTTCTGATGCCAAACTTACATACATAATAGTTAAGACCATAAATATGAAAGCCTGCAATGTAATTACTAAAATGTGGAATATTGCCCACAAACTTCCAGGTATAGGAATTATGTACCAAGGGAGCAGTGCTATCAATAAAAAAACTAATTCCCCAGTGAACATATTCCCAAATAACCTCAACGCTAAACTTAATGGCTTAGCTAATTCCTCTACCATTGTGAGAATAAAATTAATCGGTGCCAGCCAAATACCAAATGGGTGTACTAGAAAAGATTTAAAATAGCCAAAACCCCCCTTAATTTTAATATTATAATAAATACAGAGTGCAAAAATCATTAGAGACATTGCAAACGTAGTATGTGGATCAGTTGTTGGTACAACTTTTAAATAATGAATACCCATAAGATCTGCGGCCTTTGGTAATAAATCAACTGGAATTAGGTCCATTGCATTCATCAGAAAAACCCAGAGAAAAATAGTTAATCCTAGCGGGCCAACGATTTTATTTGGTTTAGGGAATGCCTCTTTAACTAAATCATTAACAAAATCTATCAATGTCTCAAGTACATTTTGCATTCCACTAGGAGCACCCGCAGTAACACTTTTGCCAACTCGATAAGATAACATCATGACTATAACAGCAATTAATGCACTAAAGAAAATAGTGTCTAAATTAATCTGCCAAAACCCAGAACCAACCTGTAAAGGCTGGAGGTGGTGAGAAATATATTGCACCGGATTATCTGTAGCTGGCCCTTGTGTCATAACACCTCTTATATACTAATAAATGTTCTTTGTCTTATAGAAGACGTAACCTGTTTGCGCCAGAGCAAATGCTACTAAAATCTCTAATGCAATAAGTTCAAGGTATACAATCCCTATATAAAAACCTAACAAAACTAGCGCTAACCTTGTCATTACACCTTTAACTAGTGTAAGCGCGCCTTTTGCAGTTTGTTGCTCTGAAGCAGCTATGCCAGCCCTGTTAATAGAACTAGCCAACAATAGTGTATTCACTATCGCGATTATGCCTCCGAATAATGAAGACCATATTTTATCTGAACCAAAATCCAAAAAAACAATCGCTACAACAATCGTTATCAGGCTTTGGTATATAATTACTCTTAGCACTTTTGATCTTCACCATTGAGCAAACCACTTACCTATGGCTAACCGTAGTATAGATGAGTATTACGATTAGTTCAATTATCTAGGCCAAATGATCTATTTTATTTTTTTAATTATCCCTTGGAGTTGCTCAAGGCTCTGATATTTGATTTCGATTTTACCTTTTCCTTTATTATGCCTAATATTTACATCAGCACATAACTTCTCAGATAATTCTTTTTCCAAGATGATTGTGTCTTGAGGTTTTTTATTATCTTGGGTTTTAAGACTATTTTGGCCATATTTTCGGACCATCTCCTCTAGAGCTCTGACAGAGAGTTTTTTATGTATTGCCTGTTTAATAGTTGAGACTTGTACTGAAGGATCTAAGCTAAGTACTGCACGAGCATGTCCCATATCAATCTCGCCATTTAGAAGCTTAGTCCTCACATAATCACTGAGATCATTTAACCTGAGAATATTAGAAACGTGTGATCTTGATTTACCGGTATATTTTGAAATTTCTTCATGTGTCATTGAATGAACAGTTGTTAATTTTAGAAAAGCCTCTGCCTCTTCTATAGCATTTAACTGCTCTCTTTGAACATTCTCAACAATTGCTATAAGCGCAGAATCTTTGTTAGAAGCCTCCATTATAATCGCATCAATATAATCTCGCTTTAAGGACTGCATCGCTCGCCAGCGTCTCTCTCCAGCAATTAACTCGTAACCTGTGCTAACCTCTCTGACTAGAATAGGGGTAAACTGACCGTGCTCTTTGATGGTATCCGCCATAGATTGTAAACTATCATCAAAAAACAACTTTCTAGGCTGACTTGTATTTCTAGAGATTTTATCTATTGGTATTTTCTGAACTATTTTTTTTGATGACTTTGAAGCCGTGTCCGACTGAACAACATTTATTTTAGGTTTGTCGCTAAGTAGAGCTTCGAGACCTGAACCTAGAGCTTTTCTTTTAGTCATACTTATAAATATATCCTACAGAATGCTTCATGTATAGTTGTTAAATCTCTTGCTTGATGATTTCACCAGCTAAAGATAAATAAGCTAAAGAGCCCTTTGAGTTAGGCTCATATGATACGACAGGAACCCCGTGACTTGGTGCTTCTGCAAGCGCAATATTTCTTGGTATTTTTGTTTTGAAAAGTTTATCTTTGAAATATTTTATGAGTTGATCACTCACATCATTAGAGAGGTTATTTCTTGAGTCATACATGGTTCTAATTATTCCCTTGACTGAAATATTCTCGTTTGATGACCCTCTGATTGTCTCTATAGTACTTACTAATTCACTAAGCCCTTGCAATGCAAAGAATTCACATTGCACAGGTATCACTACACCAGTACAGGATGTTAATGCATTGACCGTCAATATATTAAGGGATGGTGGGCAATCAATAATAATATAATCATATGACTCAGTGCTTTTCTCAAGAACATTTTTAAGCGTGTACTCTTTGTCTTGAGATGATAAAAGTAAAACCTCAGATTCTGTAAGGTCGGGGGTTGCAGGTAAAATATCAAAGTTCAATGTTTCTGCATGATGCACAACTTGATTAAAAGTACACCTATCTAATAATAAGTCATTAATGGAATAGTCACTTTCGACTAGAGAGATTCCACATCCTCTTGTAGCATTTGATTGAGGATCAAGATCAGCCAAAAGAATTTTCCTTTTGGTTGTAGACAGAGCAGCAGACAAATTAATGCAAGTAGTTGTCTTACCTACGCCTCCTTTCTGGTTAACTATAGAAATAATTTCGGCCATTCAACTCATCTCCAATACGTACTTACCGACATCAAAAAATGGTGATGGCAGCTCATGTACTTTACAGTCTACAGAATCTGAATCTGTAAAGTAAATAGATTTTGGAATATCTAACGCAACAGATCCTGTTAGAACAAGTATAGTGAACTTTGTGCGGATTCTGGATTTTAGAAGTTTATTTATATGGATCATTTTCTTTTCAAATGATAGCCCTGATATTTTCTTATTGCTGAAATTTTTGAAAATTACAGTCTCTGGCTGCATTCCAACAGGAATATCTTTTGCATCTGACTTAATAATCTCTATGTTACCTAAATCAAGAGTAAGCCTAATGTGCTCAAGGAATCTAACAGCGTATTCTCTTCTATCAATTAATATAAACTGGTCGTTAGGATTTAAGATAGATAATATTAACCCAGGTATTCCGGCACCTGTTCCAACATCAATGTTTACTCCACCTTTTAAAAACTTTGATAACATTATGGAATCATAAAAATCACTTTTTAAAAAATGCTGAGGATTTTGTGTGGATATTAGATTTTTTTTAGAGTGCCAATCAAATAGTACTTCTGTAAATTTTATGCTTTTCATCAATTGAGTGTCATCAAATACGAGATTGCTGTCGCATAAAATCTTTTCTACATCTTTTCTTAGATCAAACATAAATGGTCCTACTAATATTTTGATTGTAGCATAACGTACAAAAGTGATTCTTAAGCTGCGTGTTTTTTTAGATAAACTCTAAGCAATGAAATAACAGCTGGCGTTATGCCTGGTATCCTAGATGCCTGGCCTAAACTCGCGGGTCTGATAAGAGAGAGTTTTTCTATTGCCTCATTGGAGAGGCCCTTAACTTCTGAGAAAACTAAATCGCCTGGAATAGGTGTATTGTTATTCTTTTGAGTTTTAATCACTTCATCATTTTCTATGTCTATATAGCCGCTGTACCTCTCTTTGATAGCAACAAGATCTCCAATTTTTATATTAGGAGAATAGTTGAATTCTTGGAGTTTCATAATGTCTTTGTATGTTATTGGATTAACTCTAAGCAACGATTTCAATGAAATTTGATTTTTAATATCTAGAGCAAAATCTTTTTTCAAAGAAATGCTAGATTGTGAATTTTGATTAATTTTAATATCAGAAAGTTTTTTCTCTTCCTCATTCATCATTCTCTCTTTTTGCTCACACAAGCTTAATCTTTTTTGAGATACAACGCCCAGCTCAAACCCTTTTGTGGTTAATCTTAAGTCTGCGTTATCCTCACGTAACCTTAATCTATACTCAGCTCTACTAGTAAACATACGATACGGCTCAGTGACTCCATGATTTACTAAATCGTCTACCATGACCCCTAAATAAGAATCTTCTCTATTTGGAACCCACAATTCCTTATCAGAAGTAAATAAAGCAGCATTTATACCAGCGAGTAATCCCTGAGATGCTGCTTCCTCGTATCCTGTAGTACCATTAATCTGCCCTGCAAAAAAAAGATTGGGGTAAGCTTTCGTTGATAATGTTGAATGCAAACAACGAGGATCAAAATAACTGTATTCTACCGCATAACCCGGCTGTACTATCTCGCAGTTTTCTAGACCTTTGATTGTTTGTAAAAAAAGTAGCTGTTTATCTTCAGGAAGAGAAGTAGAAATTCCGTTAGGGTATATTAATTCATTTTTAATGGATTCTGGTTCAAGAAAAATTTGATGGCTATTTTTATCAGAGAATCTCACAATCTTGTCCTCTATTGACGGGCAATACCTTGGTCCTTTACTCTTTATTGCACCCGTGTACATTGGCGATAGATCTTTTGAGTCGTTAATTATCTGATGTGTATGAGGATTTGTATTAGTGATATAACATGGGATGTTTTTAAGATAATTCGGTTTCATCTCATAATGATCGTATAAAAAAGATAAGCGTGGCGCATCATCATCACTATACTGACTATTTAGTGCGCTAAAATCTATGGATTTTCTCAATATCCTTGGAGGTGTACCCGTCTTAAGTCGACCAAGCATAAACCCATTATTTGTAAAAAAAGCCTCCAACTCATTAGACGATTCATCTCCAACACGACCGGCAGAAAATGATTTTTGACCAATATGTATTTTACCACCTAAAAAAGTACCAGCAGTTAAGATAAATGCTTTGGCATAAATTTCACTATCATCCGAGAGTTTAACTCCGACTATTTCAGAATTTCTTATAATCAGCGATGTTACTTGTCCTTCCGCAACTTCAAGGCCTGGACAATTCTCAAGCTCCATCTGCATATATTTCTTATATGTGACCCTACATGTTTGTATTCTTGTAGCTTGTACAGCAGGACCTTTTCTGAGATTTAATTTACGCATTTGTAATGCAGAATTATCAGATACTTTTGCTATTAAACCATCCAACGCATCAACTTCCCTGGCAAGGTGTGATTTTCCAATACCTCCAACTGCGGGGTTACAGCTTAGCTGACCTATGGACGCAGTTTTCATCGTTACGAGAAGTGTTTTTGCGCCTGACCTTGCAGAAGCATGTGAAGCTTCACAGCCAGCGTGCCCTCCTCCTATTACTATTACGTCATAATTGTTCATTACTTACCTATACAAAAATCCGAAAAAATTTTATCCAATAAATCCTCATTAACATTTCCACCCAAGATATTCTCAAGTGATACATGAGACAGCCTCAATTCCTCAGCTGCTAGATCTATCTGGTGATTATCATTATATTCTTTTGAATTGTAAAGATGTTTGAGGGAATCTCTTACCAAATCTACATGTCTCTCTCTAGCGGTCGTAATGTTTGCATCAATCGGCAAGTTAGTTATATTTGAAAGTTCATTAACAAGGAGGTCTAAACCAAGCTTTTGTGTGATTGAGATATAAAAAGTTTTGTGTGTTGTATCGGTTTGAATTTTAGGTTTAGAATCTGTTAAGTCTATTTTATTGCAGATTATCCAACACTCAGCTTGTTGCTCTTCTATGAAATTTTTATCAACATCATCTAATCCTTGTGTGTCATCTACAAGATATAATATAAGATCTGAATTCTGAGATACCTTCTTAGATAATTCTATGCCTTTAGATTCAATTTTGTCCCGAGACTTCCTCAAACCAGCAGTGTCAAACAAAGTAACTACGTTGCCACCAACAGCAAAATCGTTTTTTAATAAGTCACGCGTTGTACCTGGTGATTCTGATACAATAGAACAGTTTTCTCCAAGCAAACAGTTAGACAAAGAAGATTTCCCTACATTTGGCTTTCCTAGAATCGAAATAGATTTATTGTTGGTCAACTTTAAGCCATATTTGACACGAGTGATTATAGTTTTCATTTTCTCAATCAAATCTAATAGAGTTTTATTTGTTTGCTCATATAAAAGATCTGGGGTGTCATCCTCTGGGAAATTGATACTAGATTCTATGGTTACCCTCAGACTTAGTAATTCATTTTTTATATCAACTATCTGTTCTGAGAACTTACCCTGCAATGATCGCTGTGCGGCAATGGAAGAATTAATGCTTGATGAATTCACGATGTCCATCACAGCTTCAGCTTGCACAAGGTCAATCTTGTTATTTAAAAAAGCCCTCTCTGTAAATTCTCCTGGTGTGGCAAGACGTGTGTATTTTTCACACAGAATGTTCTGAAAAGTCTCTAGGAGTTTGTAATTCCCATGCATATGTATTTCGAGCATATCCTCTCCTGTATAAGAAGCTGGTGACTTAAAAAAAATCACTATCGCATCGTCTATTATATTCCCGTGACCATCTTTGATTTTTGTATATCTTGCGAAACGTGCTTTAGTCTCTGGAAAATATGCCTTTAGAATATTAGGGACTTGTGGTCCTGATACACGAATGACACCTATTGCTGCATTACCATTAGCTGTAGATATCGCAATAATAGTCTCATTCTTTGACATACTTAAACTGCGAGTCTTCTATTGATGACATATTGTTGGCCAATAGATAGTATATTATTAACAAGCCAGTAAAGAACCAATCCTGAAGGGAAGGTTGCAAATAACACCGTAAAAATAAACGGTAAAGCCATAAAGATTTTTTGCTGCATGGCATCTGTAGGAGGTGGATTTAGTTTTTGCTGAAGGTACATGGAAACACCCATTAATACGGGAAGTACATAAAAAGGGTCCTTGCTTGATAAGTCTGTAATCCATCCTACAAATGGTGCATGTCTCATCTCTACACTTTCGATAATAACCCAGTACAAAGCTATAAATACAGGTATCTGAACCAAGATGGGTAAACACCCACCCAGAGGATTCACTTTTTCTTGTTTATAGACTTTCATCAGCTCCTCACTAAATTTTTTACGATCGTCAGCATATCTCTCTTTTAAAGCTGTCATTCTTGGTGATAACTTTTTCATTTTTGCCATTGATTTATAACTTGTTTCTGACAACTTAAAAAATAGTAATTTGATTAATATGGTTAACATTATCAATGCAAATCCCCAATTTTCGAATACATAATGTAATTTATCTAAAACCCAGAATAATGGAGAGGCTAAGAATGTTAAGACGCCATAATCTACAGTTAAATCCAAACCTTCGGTAATTCCACTTATCTCAACTACTGTTTTGGGGCCTGCGTAAAGATTGGCAACAAAACTTGATTCACTGCCCCCATCTATCGAAACGTAGTCTGATACTGAACCAATTAAAAATATGTCTTTACTGTCTGTTGAAATATCTCTCGTATAGATAGTTTGATTTGTGCCATCTTGCGAAATCCATGCGGTGAAGAAGTAATGTTGCAGCATACCAATCCATGATGAATTCGTCGTTAGTTTAAAATTTTCTTCTGCTATGTCATCAAATGAAATTTTATTAAATTTATTTTTCGAGTCATAGTAAGCGGCGCCAGTATATGTATAAAGCATCATATTTTGTGATTCATCTGTACCTCTCTGTAAAGTATTGTAATGACGAACATTAATTTGGGAATTCTGTTTATTCCTTACTGTAGTTTCAACGCTAATAAGATGAGAGTTTTCTGTGAAGAGATAATTTTTTTCTATTTCAATCTTATCAGATGACCCTTTCAAACTAACACGATAGGGAAATGATGTAATCGTGTAATCGTTAGACTGTGACTGATAATTTTGTATGTCATCCTCACCATTAATTTGAATATCTGATCTTGCGATATATTCTTGATCTACAGCATCAATAAGTAGAATATTATCGCTAGTTTCAACAAAGTCTCTTCTATAGTTCAGTAATTCAGATTTGATTATCGAGCCATCTTTCAAACTGATGTTAATTTTCAATGTATCAGAAGTAACAGTAACAGAGTTGTCTTCAATATAATACGGCTCTACCGTAATCGTAGCACTAGGATTTAAAGAGGGTTTGTTCTTTCTATCGATGGACGTGTCGGGTATCTGCTCTACTTGATTATTAGTAGCCACAGGATTTATGTGCGTTTGATAAGAATCATACAACAGTATAGATATAAAGAAAAACGCACTATATAAAAAAAGCCTACTATTCATTTTTATCCTCAGGTACAGGATCATATCCAGAGGTTCCACCGGGACGACAGTTAACAATTCTTTTGAATGTTAACGCTACGCCCTTAATGACGCCTAATTTTCTGATGGCTTCGCTCGCATATGCAGAGCAAGTCGGTATGTGTCTACATGATGGTGCCAATAGTGGAGACAATATAGTTTGATAAAAACGAATTATACCAATTAGCGTTTCTTTAGTGATTTTTGACAATCTATCCATTCTTGCATAAGAATATCACTTATTTCATTTTTTTCGGAATAGATTTTATTAGAAATAATTATAATTACGTCTATGTTGACATCCAAAAAAGACCTTCGAAATGAAGACACAAGCCTTCTTTTGATTAAGTTTCTTACAACCGCAAGAGTTACATATTTCTTTAGTACTTTGACTCCGATCCGAGGTCCAAGTTGAGAGTTAGACTTCCAATAAACCACCATGTGTAGACATTTTATACAACTATAGCTGGACATCTTGTCTCTGGTTATGAGGGTTGTTTTTATTAAGTAGTCTTTTTTAGACAAAATTGACTATAAAATTAGGCAGAGAGAACAGCGCGCCTTTTTGCGCGTCTGGAACTGAGTATAGCGCGACCTGCAGCAGTGCTCATCCTAGCCCGGAACCCGTGCTTTCTCTTGCGCTTTATATTACTTGGTTGAAACGTTCTTTTCATACTATTTACTCTGACTGTATACTGCAAATTATAAATTTCTTTGTCAATATATTATTTAATTATTTTTATGAGATAATACTCATTACTGCTTAACTGACAAAATCAAA
>TARA_B100001057_G_scaffold486715_1_pt1 | contig 15343 bp, 11 predicted proteins | sample TARA_B100001057 | Tara Oceans TARA_B100001057 (sample SAMEA2621839) | marine metagenome | biome: marine biome (ENVO:00000447); feature: surface water layer (ENVO:00002042); material: "saline water (ENVO:00002010), including plankton (ENVO:xxxxxxxx)" | depth 5 m
CCGGGGAGGGGGGGGAGCTTCCGGGGCACAAGGTCCTTCCGCAGATTGCAAAAGTTCGAGGCACGACACCTGGGGTAGGCCTGATTTCTCCGCCGCCCCACCACGATATTTACTCGATCGAGGATATGGCAGAACTTATCCACGACCTCAAGAATTCGAATGTTAATGCCCGGGTAAACGTCAAACTTGTCTCAGAAATTGGAGTTGGAACAGTGGCCGCAGGGGTGGTGAAGGCGAAGGCAGACGTTGTGCTCATTTCTGGTCACGACGGAGGGACAGGGGCAAGCCCTCGCTCCTCGATCCAGCACGCCGGGTGCCCATGGGAACTCGGGCTGGCAGAAACTCACCAGACTCTGCTTCTGAATGATCTTCGGAGTCGAGTAGTTCTGGAGACGGACGGTCAGCTTAAAACTGCCCGGGATGTCGTTATTGCGGCTTTGCTCGGCGCGGAAGAGTATGGTTTTTCGACCGCACCGCTGGTGACCCTCGGGTGCCTCATGATGCGGGTTTGCCACAAGAATACGTGTCCCGTTGGAGTGGCCACGCAGGACCCGCGCCTCCGGGAAAAGTTCAACGGCGCGGTTGAAAACGTAGTGAACTTCATGGACTTCGTCGCTGAAGGAATTCGTGAGCTGATGGCCAAGCTCGGCTTCCGGACGATTAATGAAATGGTTGGTCAGTGTGACCGGCTAGAAATGCGTCAGGCAATTGATCACTGGAAGGCCAAGGGGCTTGATTACTCCAATATTCTTTATCAGCCAGAGGTCAGCGATCAGGTCGGTAGCTACTGCACTCAGGCGCAAGATCACCTTCTGGATCGGGCTCTGGATAACACCGCTCTTTTAGAGCTTTGCAGGCCTGCTCTGGAATCTGGTGCCAAGGTTTCTGCTGAACTGCCGATTCTTAATACCAACCGGGTGGTGGGCACAATTACCGGTGCCGAGATCAGTCGGCGTTACGGGGCCGAAGGGCTTCCTGAGGATACGATTCAACTCAAGTTTAAAGGAAGCGCAGGGCAGAGCTTCGGGGCATTTTGTCCGCAAGGGATGAGGCTCGAATTGGAAGGAGACGCTAACGATTATATTGGGAAGGGTCTTTGTGGAACTAAGGTGATTGTCTACTCTCCAAGGAGCTCGCACCCTGACTTCGTTCCCGAAGAAAATATCATTATCGGGAACGTGGCTTTCTACGGGGCGACAAGTGGTGAAGCTAATATTGCGGGCATGGCAGGCGAACGCTTCTGTGTCCGGAATAGTGGTGTGCACGCGGTGGTTGAAGGAGTAGGTGATCACGCCTGCGAGTATATGACAGGTGGATCGGTGGTCTGCCTCGGTGGAACCGGGCGCAATTTTGCGGCAGGCATGAGTGGTGGGGTCGCCTACGTATACGATGAAAACCGGGACTTTGAGTCCAAGCTCAACCGCGCAATGGTCAACCTTTACCCCCTGATCGAGTGTGGTGACAGCGAGATTTTGGAGGTGAAAGATCGCATCGAGAAGCACGTTGAGCTCACGGGGAGTGAGAAGGGGAAGAGGCTTCTGGATGACTGGAGCAATATCGTCCCTCAGTTCTTCAAGGTCCTCCCTGCCGATTACGAGAGGGTTCTCAATGCCATCAAGAGAGCGGAGGAGAGTGGACTCGAAGGAGACGCTGTCATTCTTGCGGCATTCGAAGAAAACGCAAAGGTTGGCAATTGAACCAGATATCAAGATAAGGTGAACGTGGCGCTGGGACTGGCGTCATTTTCCAGCACGGGAAGGCTTACTCTTCCGCTAAGCAGACACAGTTTAACGTAATGGGAAAAGCAACAGGATTTTTAGACACCGAACGGGAAACTATTCCCAATCGTCCGCCGCTTGAGAGGATCAAGGACTGGAAGGAAATTCATGCCCATCGCTCAGACGAGAAGGTGATGGAGCAAGGTTCGCGCTGTATGGATTGTGGGACTCCATATTGCCATACGGGTCTTCTCATCTCTGGTATGGCCAGCGGTTGCCCGGTCAACAATCTCATCCCGGAGTTTAATGATCTGGTGTATCGTAATCGCTGGCAGGAAGCGCTTGAGCGGTTGCGCAAAACGAATAATTTCCCAGAATTTACCGGACGTGTTTGCCCGGCTCCCTGCGAAGGCTCCTGTGTGCTCGGCTACATAGAGCCACCCGTAACGATCAAGGATGTAGAGTGCTCTATCGTTGACCGTGGTTGGGAAGAGGGGTGGTTTACGCCTCAGGTCCCCGCCCAGCGGACAGGCAGGAAGGTTGCCGTGGTTGGCTCTGGTCCCGCGGGTCTTGCCTGTGCGGATCAGCTTAACCTCGCGGGCCATCAGGTTACCGTCTTTGAGAGAGCTGATCGGATTGGGGGATTGCTGATGTATGGCATTCCCAACATGAAGCTTGATAAGAAGGAGGTCGTTGACCGCCGGGTTAATCTCATGCGTGAGGAAGGAGTTGAATTTGTGACGGGCGTTGATATCGGGAAGGACCCAGATTGGTCGAAGGAACGACTAGCCAAGGATTTCGACGCCACAGTTCTCTGCTGTGGAGCCACCAAGGGGAGAGATCTGCCGATCGACAATCGAGAGGCGAAGGGGGTCCATATGGCCATGGATTTCCTTACTGCCAATACTAGTCATCAGCTTGATCACGATTTCGATGGAACGAACCCAGAAGAACTCAATGCGACAGGGAAAGATGTGATTGTCATTGGAGGGGGCGATACAGGCACAGATTGTGTTGGCACTAGTCTTCGCCAGAAGTGTAAAAGTGTTATCCAGCTCGAAATTATGCCCATGCCGCCCATGGAGCGTGCTCCGGACAACCCCTGGCCCGAGTGGCCCAAGGTTTACACCCTCGACTATGGTCAGGTGGAGGCACAGGCCCTGCAGGGTGAAGAACCTCGTAAGTATCTCGTCATGACGAAGCAGTTTATCAAGGACGACGATGGTAAAGTTTCGGGTATCGAGGTAGTGGACATCACTTGGCAGAAAGATGAGGCCGGGCGATTTTCGCCAATCGAGACGGAGGGAACGCTGCGGGTTCTGCCCAGTCAGCTAGTGCTCCTCGCGATGGGGTTTGTGGGCCCGGAGCAAGAGGTTGTAGACCAGTTTGGGCTCGAAACGGATGCGCGCAGCAACGTCAAGGCTGAGCACGAACAATACACAACCAACGTGGAAGGGGTTCTTGCTGCTGGAGATATGCGGCGCGGCCAAAGCCTCGTCGTGTGGGCAATTAACGAGGGGCGGGGAGCTGCGCGAGAATGCGACCGCTATCTCATGGGTAGCACTCAGCTCCCGTAGGAGAATCCTGCAATTGCGCTCACAGGAAGAAATCCCTGAGGCAATCACCTGATCAGTGTCCACGCCATTTGGCTGGGTGGACACTCATACACCCCGGCGGGGGCTCAAACTGGCGAAGGCTCTGTCTGCGGCCGGGATGCTAGCTTGAGGGCATTTGATCCCTCAATGGATTATCCTGCCACTGGATACTTCTACTCTACCGTGATGGTGACCTTCTTCGAAATCACCGCAGGCTTGTGAAGGATGTGCGCAAAATTTGCGAAAGCGAGCTGGAGAGTATGCTTGCCTTTTGGCAGGTCGAGGGTGACTTGGGTTTGTCCCTTGCCGTAGTGAAGGCATTTTCCATCGATGGAAGGAATCGGCAACTTCTTGTCGAGTTCAGAGGCATCCATGTTGATCAGAAGATGATGATGTCCTGTATCAGGAAGGTAGGTCCCTGCAGGGCACACGCCCATTCCTTTAAGTCCGAAACGAATCGTGACGGGTCCTTTGAAGGTCCTCCCATCCTTGATTCCCTGTATGTAAACGCGGGCTCCCTTGGGAGAGGGTGTCTCAAGAGGGTTGGGCGGCTTCGCAGCGTCATCCTGACCGGTGGCAGTGAGGAAAGACCCAATAATGGCAACAGCGGTGAGAAGTGATTTCTTGAACATAACAGGTTGCAGTTGGCGGGAATCTACAGAAGGTCCTGACTTTGTGCAAGTCCTGTCCCCCGTCATCGCCTTACAGTCGTTTTGAGCCGGTGGTGTGGGTCCGAGGCAACCTTTAGAGTTACAGACTGTGAATAATCTTCGCTGGCGTGGCTGGGGTCTTGGGTTGCCCGTAGAATTCAAAGGCAACAGGTTTCAATCGAGAATAGATGGCCCATTCGTGTCTTGGACCGCCCGGCAGGGGGGTGCTCATTGAAGTTCGTTAGCGAGAGGATCGGGCTCGAGGATATCAAGGCTTACCAGAAAGGCGTCTGCTGAACGCAGGGTGACCTCGTAATTCTGCTGATGAGAGTTGTAATTATAAAAGGTGTGGCCAGCACCTTCGAATTCGATCAGCTCGCAACGGTTCTTTTTCTTGCCGTATCGCTTGGCAAATTTCGCCACTAGCTCGACAGGAATGAGCCGGTCATTCTTGCCATGGTAAAGCATGCAAGGGGGAAGGCCTGCCTGTGGCACGTATTCAGAGGGGCTAAAGTGTTTTGCTTCCTCTTCAGAAATGAAGCTCTCTCCGCCTACCCCCTTACTTGTAGTGTTGACAACCGGACTAAACAGAAAAAGAGCACAGGGTCGGAAATGCTTTCCGGGCTCTTTTCCAATTTCAGGAAGGGTTGCACAACAAAGGGCGAGGTGAGCTCCTGAGCCCGAGCCCCCTAGAACAATCTTTTCTGGGTCGACACCGAGGATGGCTGCGTTCTTTCGAAGAAAAACCATTGCCATGGCAGTATCCTCGAGAGCGTCGACGGGGCTGTTGCTGTTGTTCTCTCCCGCAACCCGATACTCGACGCACATGCAGACGGCACCGCGCGCCGCGAAGTGAAGTGCGTGGGGAACAAACTGGGTTGCCATGGAGAGATCCCACATTCCTCCGTGGAGGAAGAGGATGACTGGCGCACTTGCAGACTGTGGTTCGTGTCCGGGTGGGAAAAAGAAGTGCGCAGCCAGGTCCTTTTCCGGCGAGTGAAAGTAAATGAAAGAATGAGCCTTCTTCAGAAGCTCTTGTTCGCGCGCCTCACCGATTGCGGGAGCTTTGACAAGTTGGTCGATCACGTGAAAAAGGGAAGAACGGGTGGATTTATTTTTCATTCAGGATCGAGGATGTCCATAGTTTACATCATGATTCGTATGGTTTTAGCCTGTTTGGGTGTGAGCGGAATTGCCGGGACGCTGCAGGCGGCTCCGCAAAAGGCCGATGCCGCCCTCGTTCGGCATCTTGATGCAGTATACCAGTATTGGAGAGACTCCGTGATCAGGAGAGATATTGAGAAATGGCAGGTTCATACAGCCTCTCATCGCCGAATCTCCATCCTCAACAGAATTTATTCAGAGCGTCGGCCCATATCTTTTGCCCTCTCGAGCCTTCCTGCGAGCCCACCTGATAACCGGCCGCTGAAACTGCTGGCAGTCAAAGTAAAAGGAATCACGGCCAACATGATTTACCTCGGGCCTGTAGATTTTAAGGTAGGTGGAACTCCGCCCAACAATCTTTTGGTTCTCTCGTTTGCGAAAGAAGGCAATCGTTGGAAGTATGACTCTGCAGATTACATGAACCTCGCAAGTATTCCAGAAGCACGGAAACAGCTTGAGGCAGGAAGGCTTGACCACCTTGAGGGGCCAGAGTTTTCGCCGAAGGGGAATATCGAGCAGCCAGCCATAGTGCTTCGCGGGGCCGTGAAATATATCGCCAAGACCTATGTTTACTGTCCGGGGCGGGAGGTGAAAGTGATGGTGAATGGCGTTAGCCGGCACCTGTATCAGAATACCAAGGCTTCGGAGGTGGTTATTGGGGGTGCGAGAGACGGGTTAAATGAGGTGCAGTTTACTGCACGTAAACTACCAGGTGGAGAGGGGAAAGAGCCGCTGGCTGTTCGTGTTTACCTTATGTCGCAGGTGGCTGGAGTGAAGCCGCTGAAGGTTTTTGAGTATCAGGTGCAGGAGGGCGAAAAGGTGAATCCTGCAGGAACCGAAAACTTCGTGTTGGGGCCATCCGAGGCAATCCGTCTCAGAGGAAGGTGAAGAATCGGGTTGTTTGCCAGAGTAAATTCCAGAGATTCCGCGGGAAAGTTTATTGAGGTTGGTTTTCGGTCAGCACCGGGAATTGAGCCGAAACCCTGAGCGGGTCGGGTGGTGCGAGTGGCAGTGGATTCCCATCGGGATCCTGATAATTGTCAAAGGCTAGGGGCACCACGGTCAGGCACAGTTGAGGTTCCTTGGCAGTGCCTGTTCTTGAGGCATGCAGGATGAGGGCCCTGTGCTCGAGGTATTTCAGAGTGAGCTGGTGTCCGATGGGATAGAATGAATTGGTTACGGGTGTATCTAAAGGCAGGAGAAGCTCCAGGATCACCGGATAGGGACTTGGTTCCGCCAGTTCGTCAGCTCGGACGATGGCCTCGAACCGGCAGGCCATTCCGGGGTAAAACAAGTCTGCCTCCGTGAGTTGGCGAGTGCTTGTGAGCTGGTAGGTTCCCTCAATGTAGTGAACAACCTCTGGCTTGGTAAAGTTCGTGATGTAGTTCCGCTTGAAATGAAGGTTGTGAGCGGCCAACTGAGCACTGGAGAGAGAGTAAAATTTCGAAAGAAGTAACTGAGGATCTGCACTCGCGCCCTCCGGAGCTTCGATCGGATCATAGGATTGGACAGGGGAGATTCTGCCGAGCTTCCGGAGGGTTTCATAATTCCATGGACGCTCGGGGACACTGAATAGAAAGAGACAAAAGCTCCAGCTAGCGACTGCAAACGCACCTGCAAGGAGCTGGGCAAGCATCCACCAGAACCAAGGTGGACGGCGTTTGATAAATTTCTTCAACTCCTGAGACCTTGGCATCAGCGGTGACGAGTTCGAGCTACGATCCGGGGTAGTAAATGAATTGTGGTCCGAGGCAGGATGTCAGGCCGCGACAAAGGAGGGGCTACGGAGAAACCTGCCCCCATCAGCTCCGGGAAGGAGCCTGGAAGCGGAAGGAAGAAAGTCATCGTGTGCGGCATTCAGGAGCAGTTGCTTCCGTCGAGACTTGAATCGTAGTCGGGCTCAACCCCTTCTTCTTTTGCTTCGAAAGAAGTGCCGCAACCACATGAGCGTGCAGCATTCGGGTTCACAATCTTGAAGCCAGCGTCGGAAAGGTCATTCGAATAGTCGATATGGCACCCTTTGAGGTGCTCGAGGCTATCCTGAGCGAGAAAGACCCGCACCCCACTTTGTTCGATCACCTCGTCTCCCTCTGTCTTATTGGATACCTGCATGGTATATTGTAGGCCGGCACATCCTCCTCGTTGTACACCAAGCCTGAGGCCGGACTCATCTGAAGCCTTTTTGTCGATCAGAAGGGCCTTCAGTTCCTGGACGGCGATATCTGTGAGCGTAATCATTAAACAGGCAGAAAAGGATGGGGGCGGGCTGAGAAATGTGCCAGTGCTTCTTTGTGGTAGTGACAGATAGGCGGAATATTTGACAAGAACCGATGTGCAAGTTTGGTTTAAACCTCAGAATACAAAGAGTAAATTTTAAAAACCTGGGGCTGACCTTCAACGAGAGGCTCATTTATTTTGCGCACGGTCCGTGGGATATCCCGCTTTCAATGAGCTCGTAATTTGGATCGGAGCGCGTGCTGAAAGCTTCTATGCTGATTCCATGCCAGATGTCCGAGTCATGCCCGATGCCCTTGCCAGCCAAGTGGCTGCGGGGGAGGTTGTGGAGCGTCCGGCCAGTGTAGTGAAGGAACTGGTGGAAAATAGCCTCGATGCCGGATCGAATGAGTTGCGGGTCGAGAGCCAGCGTGGGGGAATAGCTCTCATCAAAGTGACTGATGACGGGTGTGGTATGGGGCGGGATGATGCGGTCCTGAGTTTGGAGCGACATGCAACTAGCAAGCTCCGAGAGAAAGAAGAGCTTAATGCGATAATGACGCTTGGATTTCGAGGAGAGGCACTCCCCTCGATTGCCAGTGTATCCCGGTTTCGTCTGATGACCCGGATTCAGGATTCTGTTTCTGGAACAGCGATCATGGTGGAGGGAGGACAGCTCAAGGACGTTTGTGAAGCAGGGTGCCCCCCGGGGACGACAGTCGAAGTCCGGGATCTGTTTTATAACATCCCGGCTCGCCGGAAATTCTTACGAAGTGAGTCCACTGAGGCAGCCCATGTTGATTACCAGGTGAGGCTTCATGCGCTCTCAAGTCCGGGGACTCGGTTCATATATCGAAAGGACGGAAAAGTCTCCTTTGACGTCCCTGCGACTGACGACAGAAGAGTTCGTATTGCAGACCTTGGCGGCCGACAGAATCTCGCTAACCTGCGGGAAGTTTGCCGCCTCGAATATCCTGGTATGGCAGTCAGCGGATACCTTGGATCCCCGGATGCTGCTCGAAAAAGCAGGAGGGGGCAGTATTTGTTTCTGAACGGGCGACCGGTCGAGGACCAGGTGGTCTGGCGGGCACTGGCAGAAGCCTGCCGAGGATCAATTCCGGGGGATCGTCATCCAGCAGCCTGGCTTTGGCTGGAGATGGATCCTTTGCTTGTCGATGTAAATGTTCATCCCTCGAAGCGGGAGGTGAGGTTTCACCGGCCAGGGGACCTGCGAGCTCTTTTACTGGAGGCTATCGGAGATGCCGTGAATAGAAAAGCGAGCTGGGGGCCAGGCGCTGCGCTTCCTTCAGGAGCAGGTAGCTCAGTCGTGAAGGAAAGTGTTGTCGAGGGAGAGATCTCAGAGTTCGCCTATCCACGGAGAGAGAATCCTGAATCCTTGACAGGTGAAAATGATGGGCAGATCCATCCGGACAGAGGCGCAAGTCGCGTTAGGGAGAGCGACTCGGCGTCATCAGGCCCCAGAACCTGGACAGCGGAGGTGCAACCGGAACTCGTAGCAAGTAGTAGTGGCTCCGGAGACCTTCCGTTTCACGTTATGGGAGTGCTGCATGGCTCCTATTTTATCCTGGAGGGAAGCGACGGATTGGCGCTTCTCGAGGGTGAAGCTGCGCGCGAGCGGATCTTATTCGAAACCATTCTGGCGGTGATGGAGAAGGGAGAAGCTGAATCTCAGGGTTTGCTGGTGCCGTTGCTCATTGATCTGGAATCCCGCGATCTTGATGTGGTTCTTAGAAATGTGGATAACTTCAGGTTGGCAGGGATGGAGCTGGAACCCTTTGGGGCTGGGACGGTGCAGCTTCGGTGTGTTCCCTCGGCTCTGAGTAAGGAGGAGCCCAGAGCCCTGCTCCTCGATATTGTCGATGAACTTGTTCACAGCGCTGAGGGGAAAAGCAGCCGTGAGCTAGCTGCTGAGAAGTTTGCCGCGAAACTGGCACGGGCAGGGGCGAAAAGAGGCCGTTGCAGCGCAAATGAGGGAGAAGCTCTGCTGGAACAGCTTTTCGAATGCGACCAACCGTACATCACTCCTGGAGGGCGGCCGATTCTGGTCGAGTTTGCCCTCTCGGAACTGGAGCGTAAATTCGGGAGATCATAGGCCGATACCAATATAAAGGTGTGTGTGGCGGGGGCTGGTGATGTTGGGCTTGCGGTCAAGCCTTGGCCTGTTAAAAAACAATGGAATGGCCGACAAGCTGACCTACACAGAGGCAGGTGTTGATACGGTGAAGGCGGCGGCCCTGGTCGGTGATATCCGCACCCACGTTCAGCGGACCCAGAGGCAGCGGAAGTTGATGGGGGGATACGGACTATTTGCCGCCGCGCTTGAGCTCAAGGACTACCGGAACCCGGTGATTGTTACCGGGTGTGACGGAGTGGGAACAAAGCTCGAGGTCCAGCTGGAGTATGACCGGATCGAGGATGCAGGTAAGGACCTTGTTGCCATGAGCGTCAACGATATCCTGACGACAGGAGGAGATCCGCTTATGTTCCTCGATTATATCGGGATAGCACAACTCGATGAGAACCGTATCACGCGACTGGTTGCAGGGATGGCGGATTACCTGGAAGAGTGTGGATGTATTCTCGCCGGTGGGGAAACTGCGGAAATGCCCGGGCTTGTTCCTGAGGGTGTTGTTGAGCTTTCTGGATTTTGTGTCGGTTGTGTGGAAAAAGATGAAATGCTGGACGCAGGGACGATCGCTCCTGGCGATGTCCTAGTAGGATATGAGTCAGACGGAATCCACGCAAATGGCTGGAGTCTTGTTCGGCGAGTCCTTGCCGAAAATAGTGCGGAATTCTCGCGAGACGAGGTTGAGTCTCTTCTTCCTCCCACAAGGCTCTACCATGATGTGGCGAGTGACTTGAAGGCGAAGGGTATTCGAGCCAGAGCGATGGCGCATATCACGGGCGGAGGGCTTCCGGAGAATCTGGAGAGGTTGCTTGCGGGGCAGGGATACGGGGCCTCCCTTTTGGTTCCAGAATGGGAAAATGCAGCAGTGCAGAAGCTCCTGGGCTTTGTCGATGAGACCAGCTGCTGGCATACGTTCAACATGGGTTTTGGCTGGGTAGTGATAGTGGATGAGTCTGAGGTTGATACTGCAGTTGAGGCTGGTCCGGGTGGAACTATTCTTGGGGTAGTTGATGAGACCCCGGGAATTCGGGTGAGTTCCAAGCAATAAGTTCTGGATGAGCGATCACCTGAATCACGAATGCGGGATTGCGGTGGTACGCCTACGTAAGCCTTTGGCTTATTTTCAGGACCGTTACGGGGATGCTCTCTGGGGTTTTCGTAAGTTATTCCTGCTCATGGAAAAGCAGCATAACCGGGGCCACGACGGCGTGGGGATTGGCTGCGCTAAGCTCGATATGCCGAAGGGGCAGCCCTACATCTTTCGTCGTCGAGACTCTTCTCGTGATTCACTTGCAAATCTGTTTCAACTTGAGCTCAAGCAGGTCAATCAACTCGCGCGAAAGGGCGAGCTGGAATTGAATGATCCCGACGCCTTGAAGCAAAGGTTTGATTTTGCCGGAGAAGTCCTCATCGGGCACCTTCGTTACGGAACTTCGGGTGAATTTGATTCTGGTTCCTGCCATCCCTACCTGCGCCGGAGCAACTGGCCCACGCGAACCCTGATGGTCATGGGAAACTTTAACATGACCAACGCCAGGGCTCTCAATGAGCAATTAATTGAGCGGGGGCAGCATCCGGTATTCGGAACGGACACCCAGACCGTCCAGGAAGAGGTCGGGTTTCATCTCGATGAAGCTCACTCAGATATTTACCGCCGCTTGCGCGACGACGGAGTTCCCGGAAAAGAGATACCACAGCGGATCTCGGATGAATTAGATGTTAGTAGAATAGTCACTGAGTCTGCTGGGGGCTGGGACGGAGGCTATGCGATCTGCGGGGTGATTGGAAATGGAGATGTGTTTGTCATGCGTGATCCACATGGAATCCGACCATGTCACCGGTTGGTAACGGATGAAGTGGTTGCCTATGCCTCGGAGCGCGTTCCCTTAATGACCGTTTTTGAGGCCTCTCAGCAGGAAGTGGAGGAGCTCGAGCCGGGAGTGGTAGCAACAATCAAGAGAGACGGGACAATGAGCGAAGAGCGGTTTGCTCCTCCCGCTGAGAAGCGGCACTGCTCGTTCGAGCGCATTTATTTTTCGAGAGGGAATGACCCAGCTATTTATCAGGAGCGCAAGGCGATGGGCGCAGCCTTGACCGAACAGGTGGTGGAATCCATCGATGGAGATTTCGGTGCGGCTGTCATTACCTTTATTCCAAATACCGCGGAAACAGCCTGGTATGGCCTAATGGATGGTCTCCGCCAGTATCGCCGTGATCGGGTAAGAGCAAACATTCTGGAAGCCGCCCGCTCTGGAGATCTGGATGAAGACTTGCTCAACCATCACATCATGGCCAACTGGCCGAGGGGGGAAAAGATTGCGCACAAGGACATCAAGATGCGGACCTTTATTTCTCAGGAGAAGGGACGGGCCCAGCTGGTATCGCACGTATACGATATTACCTACGGCGTTGTGGGAGAAGATGATACTCTCGTGGCCCTTGATGATTCGATTGTCCGAGGGACAACGCTCAAGACTTCGATACTCAAGATTCTTGGGCGGACGAATCCAAGGAAAATTGTCATATGCTCGACCGCTCCGCAGATTCGATACCCGGATTGTTATGGAATTGATATGTCGGAACTGGGGAAGTTCATCGCGTTTCAAGCGGCTGTTCGACTGCTAGAGCGCAACGGGCGCCAGAGTCTCATAGAGGAAGTGCACCAGGACTGTCTGGAAGAGCTCCGGAAGCCCTGGGATGAGATGCAGAACTGCGTTAAGAAGATTTACGAGCCATTTACGGCCGAAGAGATTTCCGCAGAGATCAGCGGGATGGTATATCCAGAGAATGGATGGCAGGGTGAGGTTGAGGTGATTTTCCAGACTATCGGCAACCTTCACAACTCCTTGCAGGAGTCATGTGGTGACTGGTATTTCACTGGGAATTATCCCACGCCAGGCGGATATGCGACGGTAAATGCTGCTTTTGTAAACTGGAGAGATGGGGTCTCGGGTCGGAGCTACGACCTGCCCTTGTAATCGGGTCCGGGGGCACGAGCAAAGAGCGGCTCTAGGATTGCGCTTATCTTCCCCCTGAGTCACTTCAAAACAATGCCGACCGGGCAATGGTCGGAGCCGTGGATCTCAGGATAGATAGAGGCTGATTCAAGCCGGGGAATGAGGGAGTCCGAGATGCCGAAATAGTCGATACGCCAACCGATATTCCTCTGTCGTGCCTGTGCCCGGTAAGACCACCAGGAGTAGGCCTCTGCAGTATCGGGGTGCAGGTAGCGAAACGAATCGGTAAAGCCTGATGCCAAGGTCTCACTGAAGCTTTCGCGCTCCTCATCTGAAAATCCTGCTGACCTCCGATTCTGGCCCGGACGGGCAATATCAATTTCATGGTGGGCCACATTAAGATCCCCACAGAAAATAACCGGTTTGTCCCGGGTGTCTTCCAGATGCCTCAAATAGTTACGAAAGGCTTTATCCCACTCCATCCGATACGGCAGGCGACGCAGTCCGTCCTGTGAATTAGGAGTGTAAACATTGACTAGCATGAAGTCGGAATACTCAGCAGAGATCACACGGCCTTCATTGTCATGCTTGTCCATGCCCATGCCCATGAAGACATCCAAGGGCTCTTCTTTTGAGAAGATCGCAGTACCTGAATACCCTTTCTTTTCGGCAGAGTTCCAGTAGTTGCGGTAGCCTCCCAGTTCAAGGGGAAGCTCCACCTGCTCAGGGCGGGCCTTGGTCTCCTGCAGGCAGAAGACATCCGGGTTTACCTCAAGGAGGGACTCCGCTGCTCCTTTGCCGAGCGCAGCCCGGATTCCATTAACATTCCAAGAGAGTAATCTCACCTCCCAGATTCAAGGCCAAACCGAGATGACAGGCTAAACAAAAAAAGAAAAAAGCCGCAGGTCTGTGGACGAGCGGCTTGGATCTCTGAGGCTTCGAATGCCCTATCGCTTGGAGAACTGAAAGCGCTTCCGAGCGCCGGGCTGACCAGCTTTCTTTCGCTCCTTGGCGCGTGGGTCACGCCTGAGGTGGCCTGCAGCCTTAAGGCTTGCGCGCAGTTCGGAATCCATTTCCGTAAGTGCTCTGGCCACTGCAAGTTTGATGGCGTCAGCCTGTCCTGGTATTCCGCTGCCCTGAACCACTACCCTGAGGTCATACTTGTTGACTAGATTTGTAGTTTGGAAGGGGGCTAGAACTTCGTTCTGAAGAGGGATTGTTGGGAGATACTCTTCGAACGATCGATTGTTGATGATTATTCTTCCCGTGCCTTCTGTCATCCAGATCCGGGCAACAGCAGTCTTTCTCCGACCAGTGGCAGTGTAGGTGTTTTCAGTAGCAGGCATTTTGGAAAAGGGTATTCGCTTCCGATAGATAATTAGATCGTGTACGGCTCAGGCTTCTGAGCCTCCTGCTCGTGTTCAGCTCCTGCGTAAACTCTTAATTTCCGCAATTGCGCTCTCCCAAGACGGGTGTGAGGAACCATGCCTCGGATTGCGCGCTCGACGAGCAGCTCAGGTCTCCGAGCTCGGACTTTCTTCGGTGTTTCCACCTTTTGGCCGCCAACGTATCCAGAGTAGCTGGTGTAAATTTTCTCGGTTTCCTTGTTACCACTCAAGCGAACCTTCTCTGCGTTGATGATCACCACGTGATCTCCTGTATCGACATGGGGGGTGAAGATCGGTTTGTGCTTTCCTCTAAGAAGGCGGGCAGCTTCCACTGCGACCTTGCCAAGGATATGGTCGGCTGCGTCGATAACATACCACTTGCGATCAACTTCAGGGGCTTTTGCAGAAAAGGTCTTCATTTCAGGCGTTGTAGAGGCTTGGCCGGTTCGAGAAAGGGGCGGAAAGCTAGGAGCGAGGCCAGTTCATGTCAACGCTAATCCTTGGTGGCAATGAACGATTGCGGGATGCCCCAAGACCTTAAATAAGGGCCTTTGAGCACAGATTTCGATTGCGGGAAGGAGAATATCGCCAATGATGGAGCCGCGCAGCTGCGTATGTTGCTTCGCTCAACCCAATTTTAAGTTATCGCAGGACCACCAAGAAGACGGAGAGGCAGAGGCGGCCGCCGGAGGCGCCGCACGGACTACAGCGGGCCCAAGAAGGGCGCGGATGGAGAGGACAAGGCTGTCGAAGTGGAAGGAACAATTTCATCGGTTCTCGCTGGTACAATGTTCAAGGTCAAGTTGGCCAGCGATCACGAGGTTCTTGCCCACATATCAGGTAAAATGCGAAAGCGTTTCATCAGGCTGGTGGTAGGCGACAAGGTGAAAATGGAGATGTCGCCTTACGATACGACCAAGGCGCGAATCGTTTACCGGGTAGGATGAGCCTGCCTTCAGGCTGTTGAGAGCCGGTAGTCCTGTATCAGCTCCCTTTTTCGGGATCGTAGAAAATTTTAATATCGGCCTTGTCGGTGCCTAAAATCTGCTGAGCCCTCTTCAGGGCATCACGAGTAGAGATATTGGGGTTGCTTGGCATGAAGAGGTAGAGGTTGCTCTCCCCTCTGGAACGGTCGCAACCTTCCTGCAGAACCTCAAGGACACCTGAGAATTTCAAAACGCGATATACCTCGCGAGAGGCACCTGATACGATGATATGCCTACCCTCTTTTCGTGCGGAGCGGATCAGGTCTTCAAGAGCAAGGACGCTCGTGGCGTCCAGATGACGGGCATTCTTCAATCGTAGAATGATAACTCTCAGGTTTTCGTCAACGAAGGTGCGCTGAATTTGGTTTCGAAAAAGTTCCGCAGCGCCAAAAAAGAGGTCGCCTTCCACATGAACGATTGAAATGGAAGGGTTGGGGCGCTTGCGTTTTTCTCCAAGCTCCCTGAGGTCACCTTCGTCGTTCACTTCATATTCTACGAGGTAAGGGCGGGAGGCCTTCCGTA
>TARA_B100001057_G_scaffold500230_1_pt1 | contig 15342 bp, 12 predicted proteins | sample TARA_B100001057 | Tara Oceans TARA_B100001057 (sample SAMEA2621839) | marine metagenome | biome: marine biome (ENVO:00000447); feature: surface water layer (ENVO:00002042); material: "saline water (ENVO:00002010), including plankton (ENVO:xxxxxxxx)" | depth 5 m
ATCCTAACCACTTGCGTTTTTTAATGTAGGTTGCATCCATGATTATGCCGTTTGGGAGATTCCTTCTCGGTGCTTCGGCCCTGATCTTCATGGCCTATGGAGCAATTTGCTTATTTGACCCGACCATACCTACCGGCATCACCGGATTAACATTGACCAGTGGCGATGCTGTCGCCGAAGTTAGCGGCATGTATGGCGGCCTCCAAACGGGTATCGGTTTTTTTTGCCTTTTAGCTTGTTTCAACAACGAATTTTATCGACCAGGCCTCATGGCACTGGGGCTAACCATGGGCGGCCTCGCCATCGCGCGTATGATCGGTGTGGTCGCGACGGAGCAACCCGTTACATTTTATTCCTACGCCGCATTCGGTTTTGAACTTGTAACGGCGGCTTTGGCGCTCCTTACGTTCGCGAGGACATCGCATGACTCAGCATGAATATATTTTCATTGCGGTGTCGATTATTTTGGGTCTGGCTATTACCCGCATGCTGCGCACCCTTGCCGGCTTGATTCGAGCGCGCGACCGTGTTGTTTTTCACTGGTCATCAGGGCTTTGGGCTTTCACCGTAATGCTCTACATCCTGCAACTTTGGTGGATTGGTTGGGGCTTAAGGGTAATCGAGGAATGGACGTTCCTTGATTTCATTATCTTAGTTTTCGGTTCTTCGTGCCTCTACGGCGGCGCCGAAATGGCCTTAACCGATCCCGATAGCGACGGTCTCGACATGCTACGAGACAGTCAAGACCTTGGCCGCCTCTCTGCTCTTTCTATGCTGCTATTTTTTTTGGTCGGTCCATACGTCAACATCGCGATGTATAACCACGCAGTGTTGCCGTCGTTGATTTTACCCTCGCTGGGCATTGGCCTAATGGCTCTGGTAATCGGTGCCCCACAGCGCTTTCCATTTTGGTCTGTCCTGTTTCTAGCCTATTCGGTGATCATTATATTTTTGACGGTGTGACTGGCTATAAACTAACGCGAAAACGCCCAAAAGCTGGGTTTTGGAGCCTCAAGCCTGCAGGCTGAGCGACGGCGCATAACGTCGGAGCTGCTCAACCACTTCGGCACCTAAAGCGACTTCTTCCTCCGGGTGTTGCGAACAGACCTTTAAATTGAACAAGCGGCAACCAGACTCTATGTATGGCGCCAATTGTTCGGCCACCTCGGCCGGCGTGCCGGAAGGTGTGTAGCGCTCAAACTTCTCGAAGGGGATGTGGTAGAAGCCTTCCATTCCCGTTTTTACCGCGGCATACGCCTTCTTCGAATCCTTCAAGTCAACGCCAATCCACGGCTGATACCCATGGCACCAGGGCACCGAGTCGCGCCCTAAGGCCTCGGCTTCTTGCTGCACGATGCCGATGGCGTCGGAGAACCGCTTGGACGAGCACCACACACCGATCCAACCTTCGCTATATTTTGCGGCCCTAGTCAGAGCCGCATCTGAACGGCCGCCGACCAGAATCGGTATTTGCTGGCGCGGCCTAGGTTTAATTACCGCATCTGTGACCTCAAATTCAGCGCCTACAAAGGTGACTGGGCCGCCGTCCAACAAGCCTTTTATGATTTCTAGCGATTCGTTCGCACGTACGCCACGCCGTCTGGGATCAACACCACAGACTTCCGACTCGTGCCTATCTTCACCGCCAATACCGACTCCAAAGATCATCCGTCCCGGAGCGATTCTCGCCATGCTCGCTAACTGCCTCGCCACCGGCAACGGGTGGCGCAACGGCAACAGATAAATACTGATCATTACGCCTATATCTGGGTTCAACTGCGACAGCGAAGCTACCTCAACAAAACCATCCGTGCCCGATCCATCTCGGAAAGAAACGTGGTCGGCCATAAAAATGTGATCAAAACCGGAGTCCACAATCGCGCTTAACGCCTGCTGACGCCCCTGCCACTCCAACGACCAAAGATTGCTGGGGGTAGCAAGCCCAAATTTAAGTTCCATACCGCCCCTTAATGACATTTGTCTCAGGTGAATCCGAAATAATCTTCGCGCGCGGCCGCCTCATTAGAGTCCAAACGCTTGATCGTCGAGTTCCAACATGACCCGCCCAGCCAACTCCATAATCGGTTCGCCGACCATCATGTGCTGCGACGCCACATGAACATCACGGAAATGGCGTTGCAGACACGAGGTTTCGAATACCGACGACCCGCCCATAAGCGTATACATGCGATCTATCACGTTAATAGACGTGGTAACAGCATGCACTGTGGCCGTGCGCATTGCGCGACGATCCTCCAAGGTGCCTGGCGCAGTCTGCGCATATTGCCAACCTTGGCGAATGTTTTCGTAAAACAGCGATCTTGCAGCACGTAACGCGGTATCCGCTTCGGCAACGTCAATATGCAAAGACGCGCGCAATGACAGAGGCCGACGGCTGCCTTGGGGTGTCTTCTTTTTCGATTCCGCGACGACTTCTGCGATGCTGGCCCTAGCCATACCCAGGCAGATTGCGCCAATGGGAATACCCAAAAGAGCGAACTTCGGAAATTGATAAATCGGCAGCTGAGCGTTAACAGTGTCCTCAACATCACCCGCCAAACGCTCAGCGGGCACCCAAACGTCTTTGGCAATATAGTCACTAGAACCCGAACCGCGCAGACCCGAGACGTGCCAATTATCCTGTATATCGATTTCTTCTGGCCGGAAAAACACTCGCGTTAAGGGCGCGTCGCGCTGCACCCGCTCACCGGCCAAGTCGACCTCATGGACCCCGCCAGAAATCCACTCCGCGTTACGGCACCCAGAACCCCAACGCCAATGCCCATTGATTCGATAACCCGGTTGCCCGTCTCGCTCCTCAACCAGCGCAGTGCCGCTGTCGGCAAACACACCACTGGTGATGACATTGGGGTTGGTGAGCATATTTTGCAGTTGCGAGGCTGGTAACGCACCGAACAAATATTGCGACGTCGCGCCAATGAAGACACACCATGCTGTGGACCCATTGGCCATTGCCAACGTCTCACATATCTCGCAGAAGGTTTCTGGTGATGTGCCCAGACCGCCCAGGCTTTCAGGTACAACCAAACGATAGAAGCCAAGTTGTGCCAGCTTTTCCGCTAGGTCTTGGGGCAGCTGCCGCAGCTTATCTATTTCGGCACTACGCCGCTCAAGTTCTTCGAGTAATTGCTGTGCGTCTTCTATAAGCTCCGCGTGCTGAGGTCTGGCCAAAGCTTGCATCGGTTCCTCCAAACTCTTGCAGCCGTATGCGAAATCCGGCCAATTGGGACAACAGTCAGGATGCCAGAACCTATCAAAACATCAATCGTGGAAACATCACCCACACTCTACCACCACGAAATTTAATGCATTTCACAGTTCCACCAACTTTTTGTTGACACTTAGGAATGAGATTTCTAGCCTCCTAACGCACACCTATCACAAAGCATCAAAGCAATGAGTGTTCGACTGCTGCTTTCACTTGCCCTAATCGTTTCGTCGCCCGCCCACGGGAGCGAGAGCAGTTCAGGACCGAGTCCGTCGCCGAACATCCTTATTATTCTCGTCGACGATCTAGGCTGGAGCGATGTTGGCTATCACAACGATGAAGCATCCACCCCAAACATAGATTCGATCGCTTCGAAGGGTGTCGAGCTCGACCGATTTTACGTAAATCCAACGTGCTCACCTACCCGAGCATCCCTTTTGACAGGGCTATTCTCAACCACCCACGGAGTCGGCAGCCCGATTCAATGGCACTCGAAAGAAGGTTTGCCGCTTAAATGGAAGACTATGGCCGATTACCTTCGCTATGCAGGCTACCAAACTCATCTCGTAGGAAAATGGCACCTTGGCAACGCCGATACCGCCTATTGGCCGCAAGCTCGAGGCTTCGATTCATTTTACGGTTTTCTCAACGGAGGTATCGGCTATTTCGACCATGTTTTTTCCGGAGGCCGAGATTGGCAAAGAAACGGCAAGACCCTGAAAGAAGAGGGCTACACCACTGATCTTATTGCGGATGCAGTAGTCACGATTATCGAAAACCGCTCTGCCGAACAAGCACCGCTATTTTTATTCGCATCCTTCAATGCAATTCATACCCCTATAGAAGAGCCCGATAATGCCTCCATCAAAAGCAGCGGACGCCGAACACTCTTAAGAATGATCTCCGCACTCGATGACGCCATCGGCAAAATATTGCGCATACTTATGGCGCAGGAATGGGGTCGCGATACGATCATAATTTTCGCCAGCGACAACGGCGGATCTTCGCCAAAGCCCTGGTTAATGGAGCTTTTGATACCACCCATGCGCGATGGCTACAGTAGTAACGAGCCACTAAAACAGGGTAAAGGCGCCGTTTTCGAGGGCGGCATCCGAGTACCTGGAGCGATTTGGTGGCCAGATAAAATAGAGGCCCAGGAGGCGTTAAAATCTGTGGTCCATGTCGCGGATATTTTGCCAACGCTAGGGGATATCGTTGGTTTCGCAACGGACAAAGTAGACGGTCAAAGCTTGAAAGGGCTATTACTCAACGGCGCGGCGCTGCAAGAACGCGCAATCGTTGCGGCCAACCTTGGCAGCGAGACACTCATACGTTGGCCGTGGAAAGTCATCCGCGAAGCCTCAATTCCCGTTCTACCGGAGATTTTGAGGTCCGATACATGGCATCTGTACAACATCGAGGCCGACCCCGCCGAGACAAAGGATCTTCAGAGCGCATTTCCAGAACAGTTCTCGACAATGCGGGCGGAACTGCTTGCCTTGCCACGGCAGAACTCGGTGCCGTTTAACACCGATCAACCTTGGGATACGTTTGGTGGAGACGAGACACGAGTCCCTTGGGCTGAGGCCGCATCGCGCGCGGACAAGTAAAGCTCATGCCCCGAGCTCCGGTTCGTCGCAGTCCCTCAGCGCGCCGTTCTCGCTGGCCAATGACCACTCGCCTTCAAGTCAACAATCTCTTCCGTCGCGGAAACTACCGCCGGATGTTCGTATTTCTGGCATCCAACTCTATAACTGTCGCGCTGTTGTAAAGCATTCCAATAACTCCGCAGCAAGGGGTGCCCATCCACGAGTGTCGAGAGCCAATCCCCCTCTCGCAATCGGTCAAAAATGACCATCATGCCGACGTCCGCGAGGGTGAATTGGGCCCCGCATATCCAGGGCCCGTTACTTCGCTCTAACTGCTGCTCGAGTGCACCAAGGTGCTCAGACATTGCCTCTACCGCAACGTTAATAATTTTAACGACCGGCGATGGTTTGAGGATCCGACGCAACCCTGCAAACTTCATCGCTAAAAAGAAAACGGCCCGCTGTTTGATACGATGGAACAACAGCCCCTCAAAAATTCGCGCGACCGGAATTTTCGCAACCATTGACGCGAAAATTGGAATCGTCAACCCAGGCACTGCGTTGCCCGCTGTGGCTCTTGGCGAGTCAATCGGATCATCGCCAATGAGCGACGTCTTGTGCACCCACGCCTCCATGACATCTCGCAAATCAGCCTCCCGAGGCACCAGCAGCCCCTGTTGGTCGACTCGTGCCGCCACATACATGAGTTGTTCGTGAGACTCGTAAATCGGATGTCCATTATGCAGCAGCACCGGCACCGTCGCGCCCGGATTGACCGTAAGGAAATCTCGACTGATATTTTCATAGCGACCGGTCTCAATCAGGTCGACCGGCACACTCTGATACGGAACGTTGTACTCAGCTAGGCAAACTCGGATTTTTTTTGAGCACAGGGAAAACGCGTTGTGATAGAGCGTCCACTCTTGACCGTGCGGCAATGCAATGTGCGCCTGAATTCCAGCGGGTACAGCCCGCGTCTTGCGCTGCTTTCGCTCGTAAAAAAACCATCCGCCCGCGCCAAAAAGCGCAATTGCGGCCACTACCGTCAGGCTTTCTGGCATAGCCACCCCTTTCCTCATTTGCCGCAGTCTATTTATCTGGTTGGACCCACAGAATATTGTCCGCTCGTGGGTTCGATCATCTCTCAGCGCCGATGTACTATGCGACGCCCTCAATCCAAGTGACCGCTTTTAATGGAATCCGCCGTCAATCACTGACCTGGAACTCCTTCTGGGCCCCATAGCGTTCCTAACAAATCGCCTGGGCCTCGCTTATGCGAACCAAACGATTCATTAAAAAGATCACCGTCCGTAAAGTGTTCGAGCATAAATCCATCGGGATCTTTCCAATAATCAAAAACCTGACTACCTAAGATGTGTTTACCTACTCCGAAAGAATGCCTATAGCCGGCCTTTTTTAGGTCGTAGTGGCCTTGCATCAGCGCATCCCAATTTGTGACTTCGAACGCCGCATGATTGAATTCCGCCTTCCCAGAATTTACGAAAAATAAGGTGTGGTGATCAACAAACCGCTCGCCGAGGTTGCACCGCGTAAAGGCTCCGAGTGTCTGTTCTTGGCCATCGTTATCTATAACGATTTCATCGGAAATCATCAGCCCCAAGCGGTTTTGATACCACTCAAAGGTTTCGCGAAAATCGTTGACCATTAGTACTACGTGGCCAAGACGCTTAACCAAGCAATCCGCACGCGCAAAGGATACACGCTCGCCAAGGCGCTGTTTTTCTGTCCCGCTATTTAATCCAGCACGAGCTACTACCGGCAACACATCAGCAATTGACTGCTCTGCGACGATTTCAATGCTAAAACCATTGGGGTCTTCAAGGCGCGCAATCAAACCACCGCCGACAAGAGGATTGGACTCAACCGCAACGCCGTCAATAGCCGCGATCTCGCGCAACACCGATTCGGACTCGGCAACAAAACCAACGCTTACCAGTCCTGGCTCAGCGGATTCTTCAGCTATATAAACATATGGGCTGCTGTCAGTGCCTCTAGCCAGTAAAAGGTTGTCGTGAATCTCAGTATGCAACCCGAAGTCGTCCAAGAACGTTTTTTGCTTCTGCAGATCAGAAACTGTAAATCTAACGTAGTCCACATCTTTAATGCGTGGCATAGGCGACCTCGTAGGTACAATTAACTTGCCAATCGACAAGCAATATATAAAGTGCCTAGTGATAAGACAAGTTAATTGCAGAGCGAACGGTGAATTCAGCACAACGCCTATTCGTTGCGGCCGGCCATGAAGATAAAATCCGCGATGCCGGAGCGACCAAATCGAAATTACTCAAGGCCGCACTGGCCGCTTTCTCTTCTAGAGGATACGACGCCGCCTCTACCCGCTCCATAGAAACGTCCGCCGGCGTTAAACGCGGTTTAATCAACCATCACTACGGCTCCAAGCGCGCACTGTGGGAGGCTGCAGCCGATTACATCATGTCCATTGCGGAGCGCGACGTGGGCACCGCGTTAGAGGGCATCGAGCGCATGGAGAAACCCGCTCGACTAAGATTTTTTGTGCGCGCTTACGTCATATTTTGTGCGAGCCACCCCGAACTCAATCGACTCATGATCCAAGAGGGTATGCGTCAAGACTGGCGCTTAAATTGGTTGCTCGAGCGCTCCGTTCGACCTTGGTACACGCAAGTCTGCAGCCTCTTCAACGCAGCCAATAAACTTGGGGGAGCGCCAAAAATGAACGCCCACCACTTCTATTACATCCTCACAGGCGCCGCCACCCTGATTTTCGCCAACGCCGCCGAAGCCGAGGCGCTGTCCGGCCGGAACCCCTTAGACACAGCCTCGATTGAGGCTCACGCCGATGCTTTGGCAGATCTATTCACCTCACTAGGAAGCTCATTATGAAACTCGTTACATTTACTGAATCCTCTTCAGCACGAATCGGACTGTTAGAGGGGAATCAGGTGATCGACCTCCGCGCGGTAGCGCCCGATCTGCCGACCGATATGTTGAGCTTTCTTGAACAGGGCGACGCCGCCATGCGCGAAGCAACCAAGCACGAAAACGCTCGGCCTCACCATGCTCTGTCCGATGTAGTGATCGAAGCGCCGATTAAACGTCCACCCAAAATACTTGCAATCGGCTTGAACTATCGAGCCCACGCCGAGGAAAGCAAAATGGATATTCCAAAGCATCCCGTCGTGTTCACCAAGCAGGCGACCTCAGCGTCAGCACCCTACGCTCCGATACATTCTCCTGAGGTGACAAATATGTTGGACTATGAGGGAGAACTAGGCTTGGTAATCGGCAAACGCTGTAGACGTGTGGCAAAGGACGACGCGCACAAAGTTATCGCGGGATTTTGTGTGCTCAATGACGTCAGCGTACGTGAATGGCAGTTCTTGGCGACGCCACCGCAATTCACTATGGGCAAATCCTGGGACACCCACTGTCCTTTCGGCCCCGCCATCGTAACCGCCGATAAGGTTAATCCTCACGATCTCATGCTCAGAACCTATGTTAATGAAGAACTGCGGCAAGAGACCAATACCGACGATTTGATCTTTAACTGCTACGACATTATTGAATTCTTAAGCACCGCGTTTACTTTGGAACCTGGCGATGTCATTGCGACCGGCACGCCAAGCGGGGTTGGTGCGGCTATGCAACCGCCGGCGACTTTGCAGATCGGCGACACCGTTAGAGTGGAAATCGACGGCCTCGGCTTCATCGAAAACGAGGTCATAGCTGAACCTGATACTGCGATTATTGTGTGAACACCAAAGCGGACAGCGACTATGACGTCGCCGTCGTCGGCCTTGGCCCTGTTGGCTGTCTGGGCGCCCTGCTATTTGCAGCAGCGGGCCTGCGCGTTGTTGCGTTCGAAAAGGAACAAGACGTCTACACACTACCGCGCGCAGTGAACCTTGACGGCGAAATCATTCGCGCCTTACAACCGTTACAGCTTGCCAACGCGGTGGCCGCAATGATGCAGCCGATCCGTCCAGGCGAACGGGCCGGCTTTGCCAATTCAAAACGCGAGTGGTTGTTCGGCGGCAGTGCCAAGCCCCTGGGCAGCAACGGATGGCAGCCTACCAACATGTTCGATCAACCGGAACTGGAAACCTTTCTCCGAACTCAGGTACAGCAAAATGAAAACGTCACCTCATACATCGGATATGACGTGTCCGGCTTTGAACAACAAGCCGATCAGGTCACGCTGCACGCCTCAGAGGCGCACATCGCCATCTCGGTTGCCGCGTCTTATCTCGTTGCATGCGACGGCGCCAACAGCCCAATCCGCAAGGCGCTAGGAATCCATTGGAAAGACCTAGGCTATGATCAAGATTGGTTAGTGGTGGATGTGGTTATGCAAACGCCGCACACGCTCAGCAACGAGGTTTTGCAAATATGCGACCCAGAGCGGATTCACACCTATGTTGCCACCAAAGACCCTTTCCGCCGCTGGGAGTTTCAGCTCAACCCCGGCGAGACAGCCGAGCACATGCTGCAGCAGCAGACGATCCAAACACTTTTAGACAGTTGGGTCAGCCGAGACACCTATACCATTCGACGCGCCGCTGTGTATCAATTTCACGCCGCAGTTGCAGAATCATGGCGGCACGAGCGCGTATTCCTAGCCGGCGACGCGGCACACCAAACACCGCCTTTCCTTGGCCAAGGTATGAATTCCGGCATGCGCGACGTCATCAATCTCGCTTGGAAGCTGCCCTTGGTTATAGAAGGTGCTTGCTCGACCTCTCTGTTGAACACCTATCAGGAGGAACGCAATGGACACGCCCACGATCTGGTTTCTTGGGCTGTGGATATGGGTCATTTAATGGCACACCTCGCAGCCAAGGAAGCAGCAGTACGCATCGGAGCGCCATCACCGATAGGCCAAAAGTCTTCGCAAGCCTCGGGCTATGGCCAGGGACGCGAGCAACCGCCAATTCGCTCGGGAGCGGTACTGCAAGAGCAGTTATCAAACGATGGCCTGACAGGCTACCTGTTGAGCCAGCCCGTCGTTAAAACAAGTGATGGCGAGGCACTTAGATTGGATTACTTACTGGGTTCCGGCTTTGCCCTCATGAGTCATAAAACGCCGTCATTGAACGCTTCGAGTAAGAAAATAATCGATGACCTCGGGATCAGAGTAGTAACAACCGCCGCACTTACCCCGCTAGAGGGTAAGTTTCCCGAAATGCTGGCGGGACACCAAGCGTTATTGGTTCGACCCGATAAAGTGGTGTTCGGTCACACCACGGAATCAACGCCCGTTGATTTGCTGTTATCGCAACTAAAAGCTGCCATCGCGCTTAATCCTGTTAAAGCCGACTCGCGTAAGAGCGAGGCAATTTAATCGCTCGCCTCTAAGTATCTCTGGACAACCCGCCCGGGCAAGACCCTTTGGGCGTCATTACCCGATAAACGTTTCAAGGGCTTTCTACGCGTTGCTGCCATAGCGAGAAGTGCTGAGAATCGAGGTCTTGGGCAATTCGAAACTCTTCATCGATGATCAAACAACTCCGATCTTGCGGATCATATTGCCGCCAAAACGGAACTTCCATGCCGCTCTCGTTCGGCGTTCCTGAGCGCGCCATTGAGAGGACCATAGCCGACCAAAAAAGGCCCACCCTTTGCACCGTGGAATCTTGTGTATCGTGAAAGGTGTAAGCGTGCGATGAGGGCTTGGCGACCGAATTAAACATGAAAGACATATCGCTTGCGTGTGGTGCGCCAACATGGTCGCTACCCGCCAAATTGACAGGCAAATCAAACCGATACAGCCAACCGCCAATACCGTGAAGTGCTGACAGCTCCGCTGCGGTTATAGAAAGTCGACGAAACATGTCCGTCCATACCATTTCATGAATCTTTCCGGGCGAGGCCTGCGGATTAGCCAAACGAAGCGCCTCTAAGTACGCGCTCGGATCCTCACCGCAGAGCATATCCCTCGCGAGATATTCATTTAGCCATGGATAATGGTCACGCGCTTCCGGATCACCTCTGGTGTAATAAGAGCCCTCAGTCGCTGTTGTTCCAGTCAGGAGCGGAACGCCAGACTCCCCTCGCTCCTTAATCGCAGCAAAGGTTGAACGAGTGACTACACAACCATCTACGGCAATTCTTGCGCCTAACTGCAAATCGACGATTTCGTGCGCTGTCATATCCATTAAGCGATCGAGACAATCGTCTGGGCGACAGCTTAAGCGCTCGGTCAGTTCTTCAGCTCGATTTGTCCGAGCGCTGTATACGGCAGTGGGACTGCAGGCTATCGCTTTATGGTAAAAATCGTCGGCGCTGGGACACGCCAACAAACTTAAAACGCAGGAGCCCCCAGATGACTGTCCAGAGATGGTCACGTTATTCGGATCACCGCCATAGTCCTCTATATTTTCCGCAATCCAGCGCAGAGCAAGTATCTGATCCCGCAGACCATTCGAGGCAGATCCGATGTAGTCTGACCCAAAATACGACAGGTCAAGAAAACCGAAAGGTCCGAGCCGGGAGTTTACTTTAACCACCACCACGTCACCTTGCCTTGCGAGCACCGAACCGTCGTACTCATTTGCAGAACCCGCAACAAAGCCACCCCCATGAAACCAGACGATTACCGGCCGCAACTTCCCCGTCACAGAAGGGGTTACTAGGTTTAAGAACAAACAGTCCTCGGCGATCGAACCGCCTACCGGTAGACCTAGAGTACTCAGAGCCTTCGATTGCATTGCTCGATTCGGGTAACTCGTCGCGGACGCAACACCTGCCCAACTGCCCGCCATTTCCGACTTCATAAAGCGCCGAGCTCCAACCGGCGGCGCGCCGTACCGAATGCCAAGAAAGGTCGTTACATCATCCTCAGAAAAACCTCTGATCTTGCCTTGACGCGTCACAACTGTAGTCAAAAGAAACCCTCCTATCCCGAAAGCAAACATAGTCAAACAACTATTAAATCAAGGAGAACAAAGCGATGTAACCAAAATCACCTTAGCTGGCCGGAATCAGTGCTCGCACCAGCGCACAAATAAGGCACAGACTCAACCTCAGAGCACTAATGTTTTCGCCGCATGCGCCTTTTTAGACTGAAAATAAAATGGGTGGGTTTTCAACTGTTCAGTTTGTTACCGCTGGTTCTTTGAAATATAACGATCTGTGTATTCTGAGGGAGAGAGGAGCACCCTATGAGAACATTACTTATTGGCGGGTTAACCGCTTTACGTCATACCATGACGGCATCTATTCTTTTTTTGACAGCGTTTTCAGCTGTAGCTGAAGACGACGCGGGCAACGAGTACTTCGAAGAAGTCATCGTTACCGCAGAAAGAACTGCGAAGAGCGTTATGGACACCTCCATGACGATTACCGGTTTTTCCGAAGACACCCTGAAAAAATTCGGTATTCAAGATCGAGACAAGCTGCAAATTTTGGTCCCCGGACTGCAATTTGGCGAGACGGTCGATCAGATTGGCAACGGTACGTCGTTGCGGGGTATTGGAACGCGTAACGCAGGCATAGGCCAAGGCGACAGATCGGTAGCGACCTATATTGACGGCGCATACACGATCGGCGTTTACGGCACCGCGCCGGGAGGCGGGTTCGATCTAGAGCGTGTTGAGGTTGCCAGAGGCCCTCAAGGCACCCTAAACGGCCGAAACTCAATCGCAGGCTCCATCAACTACGTCTACAAAAAGCCCTCCCAGGAATGGGATATGGAAGTAATGGCTCAGGTCAACCATGTGACGCAACAACGCATCAACGTTGCAGTTGGAGGACCGCTAACCGATAACCTAGCATTCCGCATCACTGCTGGATCGCATACAGGCGACGGCTATCAGGAAAATGTCGGTACAGGCGAGGACACTGACGCGCCGGATCATCGTCACTATGCATTGCAGTTGCGTTATCAAACTGACCGCTTCGACACCAACCTTCGCGTTTCACAAGTGACCGATACCGGTATTCCGCGCGCTCAAGTGCCTATGGCAAATCTGAATACCACTGACGCAGAGATTACGTTGGTTGGCGCCTACGCAATAGGCAACGCGCCACCATCCGATGTTGCCGTGTTTCCGGCTACCAATACCAACTACTTGTACGCTACCCAAAATCCTTCCGGACCTTCAGATTGTGCAATCGGCAAGCCCTACTCGCAGTGTGGCGATATAAGCAACAAAGTTGCCATGAACAGAACCGGTTATGAAGACTCAGCAGCGGACATGATTAATTTTTACGCTAAATATGATCTGACAGAAAACATGTCCGTGAAATACACCTACGCCGATAATTCTGTAGGGCAATACGTCTTTAGGGATGGCGACTACACCACTCGAATCGGTGGACCGGGAGACGCTTACGATAAAGCCACGGATGGTGGTGTGGATTATATAGACCGTGCTTATTTGATGCCCTACGACTACGACGAGACGTCGCATGAGTTATTGCTTACATGGGATATCAGCGATAAGGCGAACTTGATCCTTGGAGCTTTTACCTACGAAAGCACAGTTCAATACGAGCTTACGCGTTGGGAATACAGCCATGACTTCCGTTTCACCGATCCAGATGCAGCAGCAGTCGCAGCGACAGCAGCCGGTGGGGACTGGGTGAACTATGGAATGGACCCAAGCCTATCCGTAACCGACTGTAACTCCTTCGTGCAGAACGTGATTGGCGCCACATTTGGCTTACCCGTGACCGACGATGGAACAGGATCCTACTACGTATGTCCTGGCGCATTTGGCACGCCTGGCCGAGACGGTGGTGACTTAAGAGCTATTGTGCCTTTCGGAACTGGCGCCAAAAACAAGACCACCGCCTTCTTCGCAAACCTAGACTACCAGTTGAACGACCAGTGGTCTGTTTCCGGCGGCCTACGCGCGTTAGAAGATGAAAAAGAACAGCCCCCGGAAACTTTCCAGGGCAACTACATGTTCTCCTTCATCGGGGTACCAGTAGTCATCGGGTACCAAGACGGTGGCTTTGATAAGCCAGAGATGTTTGACAACATTGTCGGTCAGTTCACGCTGGAATATACGACCGCCAATGACAATATGATCTACGGACGAGTCTCAACTGGCCACAAGCCAGGGGTTTTCAACTTTGCTTCTCCCCCGGTTGATGGCGTGCCTTCAGTGGTTGAAGAATCAACGTTGACCAATTTGGAGGCGGGCATAAAAGGCAATTACCTAGACGGTAGGCTGCAGCTTGCGCTCGGCGCGTTCAACATGAATTACGACAAGATGCACCTTGACGCCGTGCAGGTACTCAGCGGCGGATTCCAGCCAGGCCAATTTGATCAGACGCCTCTGGCCGAATACACGGCGGCCATCCCAGATACAAAAGTCTGGGGTGTAGAAGTGGAATACCAATACGCTATAACTGACAACACTTCGCTTGTCGGCTTCTATGCCTACACTGATTCAGAGGTGGGCCAACATTCATCTGTAATCCCGGGCTCTCCAAACGCCGAGTACGCGCTGTACGATCATCTTGATTTCTCGACTGGCGAGATGACACAGAGTTGGTATGAGCTCCCTGCGGATCAAACCGGCAACGTGCTGCCAAGCCAAGCGAAGCACAAGGCTGCCACATCCTTGTTACATAATGTGGAAATGTCCGGCGGTAGTTCGTGGACACTGCTAGGAACATGGGCATATAACGGCTCAATGTACCCAACCATCGGCAACGTTGATTTGTACGAAATCCCGTCAAGCAATCGATTCGACGGTTCTGCTACATGGACCAGCGCAGACGAAGAAATTTCAGTCATGATGTATGTAAATAACATTACTGACGAAATTACTCTGAACGAGCTTATTGCGTCGGGAGGCCATGGCGGAATGGTATTCCTCGGCTCGCCCACTAACCAAAGGGAGTTGGGTATTACTATGAGATGGACGCCGCAACTGTAATAGGTACGCGGATAACGCCAAAAATGGGGCTGCCGCATCAGCCCTGATCTCAGAAAACAGAACGCCGGCTGCAGTCCCTAGGCTGCAGCCGGTTTTTTGTTTCTGCAGTCCTGAACTTTGGTATGACTAAGTAAATACCTGAACCGAAAAATTTAGCACGAACCGCCGATTGCGCCGTTATAGGGAGACATACACACGTCACCCCAACGAGGCGGCCCGTAAGCTAGGTTATTGCTAATCAAGGGCCATCAAACGCTCGAGCGTCGATCGCCTATGCGCGATCGTCCACGCTCCGATTTGTCGAGTATTTTGCGCCGGATCCCACGCGCGCCCACGCAGATAGTGAACCGCCGCACGCAAACTAGTTACAGAACTTGAGCGTTCTAATGCCGCGCAGGCTATCAGCGGCGGATAACCGCTTTCGTCGCTCAAACTCTCAATCAGTGCGTCTTCCACCATGGCGATCAGTTCCGATTCCGGCGGCGACGAGTTGCTTAACCACGATAACAGCGCAATAGCGCTGAGATAACGCATCTGCTCTAGCATGGCCAGTCTGGGCTCAGTGTCGATGCTGTCCCGCCAACCTAAGACGTCTCTTGCCAGAAAACTACGCATGCGTTTAACGGACTCTGGG
>TARA_B100001057_G_scaffold499407_1_pt1 | contig 15341 bp, 14 predicted proteins | sample TARA_B100001057 | Tara Oceans TARA_B100001057 (sample SAMEA2621839) | marine metagenome | biome: marine biome (ENVO:00000447); feature: surface water layer (ENVO:00002042); material: "saline water (ENVO:00002010), including plankton (ENVO:xxxxxxxx)" | depth 5 m
GGTTTTCCATATAAACCAAAATTTGCTGGAAATGGAGGTTTAAATCGAGGGCGACCTTGCTTTCCCTCTAATGATTCAAGTAATGCGGTCTCTTCGCCACAAATATAAGCTCCAGCGCCAATATAACCGTAGATATCGATATCAATACCTTTGCCTTTAATATTTTTTCCAATTAATCCCGCTTCATAAGCCTCTTTCACTGCTGCTTCAAATCGTGGAAATGGTTCATCTAAAAACTCACCTCGAATATAGTTATATGCCACCGTTGCACCAATGGCATATGCAGCAATTGCCATACCTTCAACTAGTGCATGTGGGTTAAAGCGAAGCACTTCACGATCATGGCAAGTTCCAGGTTCACTCTCATCTGAATTTACAACAAGATACTTTTGAACTTCAGAGTTTTTTGGCATAAAACTCCATTTCAAGCCTGTTGGAAAACCAGCTCCACCACGACCACGCAAACCAGATGATTTTACTTCCTCAATAATTTCATCAGGAGACATTTTTCCAGATAAGATTTTGCTCCACGCTTCGTAGCCACCATTTTTTACATATGTATCCAACGACCATGATTCATTTTGGCCAAATGTATTAAAACAAACAAGATTTCTTTTATAAGACATTAGTCGAGATCATCCAAAATTTGATCAACTTGTTCTTTTGTCAAGTTCTCATAATATTTGTGGTTAACCATCATTGCTGGTGCACCACAACATGCCGCAATACACTCTTCTTCTTGCTTAAGAAATACCCTTCCATTTTTTGTGCTCTCTCCGATCTTGATTCCTAATTTATCTTCTACATGATTAACGATTTCATCTGCTCCCCTTAGCATGCAAGAAATATTGGTGCAAATTGCAACCTCGTTTCTTCCAACTTCTTTGGTCTGAAACATAGAATAAAAAGTAGCTATTTCGTAAATTTGAATAGTTGGTAAATCAAGATATTCCGCAACAGCATTCATTTGCTCAGCAGTTAAATATCCATGATTTTCATGTTGCACAGCATGTAAAGCACTGATAATTACTGAGCGTTTTTTATCAGCAGGAAATTTAGATTTCCAGCTCTCAATCTCATTTATCACATCAGAAGAAAGCTCATAACTCATCGATCAACCTCACCAAAAACAATATCTTGAGTTCCTATTACTGCTACAACATCAGCTAGCATGTGGCCTTCAACCATTTCGGACATTGCTGATAAATGAGCGAAACCAGGAGCGCGAATTTTTACTCGATAAGGCTTGTTTGCCCCATCAGAGACAATATAAACTCCAAATTCACCTTTTGGATGTTCGATGGCTGCATAAGACTCGCCTTTAGGTACATAATAGCCCTCTGTAAATAACTTAAAATGATGAATCAGAGACTCCATATCATCTTTCATTTCGACACGTTTGGGTGGAGTAATTTTATGGTCTTCTGCTATTACAGGGCCTGGATTGTTTTTTAACCAATCTACGCACTGTTTAATAATATTATTAGACTGTCTAAGTTCTTCTATCCGAACCAAATAACGATCATAACAATCTCCATTGACTCCTACTGGAATATCAAAATTAATTTGATCATATACTTCATATGGTTGCTTTTTACGAAGATCCCATTCAATACCTGACCCTCGGAGCATTGGACCAGAAAAGCCTAACTGCATTGCTCTTTCTGGTGAAATTTTTGCAATGTTAACTGTTCTTTGTTTCCAAATTCTATTATCTGTCAAGAGTGTTTCATATTCATCAATGCATTTAGGAAAACGGCCTGTAAAATCCTCAATAAAATCAAGTAATGAACCTTCTCGAACAGAATTCATTCGATCAAGCTCTTTCTTACTCCTATACTTTGATGCAGCGTATTTTGGCATTGAGTCGGGAAGGTCACGATAAACACCGCCAGGTCGATAATAGGTGGCATGCATGCGTGTTCCCGATACCGCTTCATAGCAATCCATCAAATCTTCTCGCTCACGAAAACAATATAAAAACATTGTCATCGCACCAATATCTAATCCATGAGCGCCCAACCACATCAAGTGATTTAAAATTCTAGTAATTTCATCAAACATAACGCGGATATATTTAGCTCTTGTTGGAACTTCTATGCCAAGTAAATTTTCGATAGCTAAAACATACCCATGTTCGTTGCACATCATGGAAACATAATCAAGCCTGTCCATATAACCTATGCTTTGGTTAAATGGTTTTGTTTCAGCAAGTTTTTCCGTGCCACGATGTAATAACCCTACATGAGGGTCAGCTTTTTGAATAGTTTCTCCATCTATCTCAAGCACAAGCCTCAAAACTCCATGAGCTGCTGGATGCTGCGGCCCAAAGTTCATCGTGTAACTCTGAATTTCAGCCATTATCCCTATCGTCCTTTAGGTCAGTTGAGTATCGATTATCATCTCTTATAGACCTAGGCACTAGAGTTCTTGGTTCAATAGTAACTGGTTTGTAAGCAACCCTTCCTTGTTCAGAATCGTAACTAATTTCAACGTTACCCATAATAGGAAAATCTTTTCTAAATGGATGCCCAATAAAACCATAATCAGTCAATATTCTTCGTAGATCGGGATGCCCATCAAATAATATGCCAAAAAGGTCAAATGCTTCTCTTTCAAACCAATTTGCACTATTCCAGATATCCACCACGGATTTAACAACTGGCGGATTTGAATTACCTGTGAATGTCCTCAACCTCAGCCGAGAATTGTTCTGAATCGATAACAAATGATAAACAACAGCAAATCTTTTAGGGTCAAATTCATCCGCATCATCCAGAATTACTTGCTTTCTCTCGACCCCTCGACTAAAACCTGTACCAGTAGCACTTTGTGTAGTCCATTCAGTATGACCATAATGCAAATAATCCATACCGCATATATCAATCAACATTTCAAAACCAAAATCTGCCTCGTTGCGCAGAGCAGTTGCGACTTCTAATAGGTCTTCTTTGTCTAATTCGTATGTTAACTCATTACAAATTGATTCAATTTTTTTGACTTGATTGCCAAATCGAGCTTCAATTTTTTCCATTAATTTAATATTTTTATTGACCATAATTATCTGGCGATTGTTGATGTACGTCTTATCTTTGTCTGCAGTTGAATGAGGCCGTAAATTAATGCCTCTGCAGTCGGCGGGCAGCCTGGGACATAAACATCCACTGGAACAACGCGATCACAGCCCCTAACAACTGAATACGAATAATGGTAATAGCCTCCTCCATTGGCACATGAGCCCATTGAGACAACCCAGCGTGGTTCAGGCATTTGGTCATAAACTTTCCTTAAAGCTGGTGCCATCTTATTGGTCAAAGTTCCAGCAACAATCATGCAATCTGATTGACGAGGACTGGGACGAAAAATTATTCCAAATCTATCTAAATCATAGCGAGATGCTCCAGCTTGCATCATCTCGACAGCACAGCAAGCTAACCCAAAAGTCATTGGCCACAACGAGCCTGTACGAGCCCAATTCATCACTGAATCGACACTTGTAACAACAAAACCTTTTTCCTGAAGGCTGTTACCCGCTACTGAAGCCTCTTCTACCGGAGGTATTAAATTATTTGCTTTATTTAATCCCATTCTAGGGCTCCCTTTTTCCATTCATAAATAAAGCCCACAACTAAAATAGCAAGAAATAAAGACATCGCTAATAATCCAAATTTACCAATAACGCTGAGAGAAACTGCCCAGGGAAATAAAAATGCAATTTCAAGATCAAAAATAATAAATAAAATTGCAACTAAATAATAACGAACATCAAACTTCATTCTTGAATCATCAAAAGGTTCAAATCCGCATTCATAAGGTGATAATTTTTCGTTGTCTTTTTCACCTGATCCGATCAAAAAGCCAAGTGTAAGCAATAGCAAACCAATCCCCGCTGATAGTCCAAGGAAAATTAAAATAGGAAGATATTCTTGTAGCATGACTCTTTGTAATGCCCTATAAAACTTTAGCCAAAAATGCTCTAAATTAAGCCAATATTGTATCGCCAATAAACAGATGAATACACCTTTTTTGACATATAAATTTGGATATATGGTTTACTTAAAAAATGACAAGTACTAATTTCCTAAAAATCAGCAGGATTGTGATTATTGGTGCTCTGGGCGAGACTTGAACTCGCACGGCTCGCGCCACTGCCCCCTCAAGACAGCGTGTCTACCAATTCCACCACCAGAGCATTATGCTTATAGGCTTTAAATCTAAAATATAAATCTTAATTATTTGGTTAATTTAAAATTATAGATTAATCTTCTGAATCAATTATATCTGGAATATCATCATCAAAATCCGATGATTCGATATCCAAATCAATGTTAGGTATAACAGATTCTGAATTTATTGGGTCTTCTACTGAAATCTCCTCCTCCAATATACTAACTGGTGCAGAAGAATTTTGACTACTTAAGTATGCAAGTATCAAGCTTGTGATGAAAAATATGGTTGCACAAATTGCAGTAGCACGCGAAAAAAAACTAGTAGATCCACGAGAACCAAAAACTGTACCAGAAGCTCCGGAACCAAAAGCTGCGCCGGCATCTGCACCTTTTCCGCGTTGCAACAACACAAGTAAGATTATCAACAACGCTATCAGTGTGTGTCCAATTAGTACTGCTTTTTGAATGGTATCCATTAATCTTCCAATGACTTTATCTTGATATTGATATTATTCTTTATTTTTTAAGCTTGAAGCTGCAGCTGCTATTGCTAAAAAATCTTCTGCTTTTAAAGAAGCTCCGCCAATGAGACCGCCATCAATATCAGGCATAGATAGCAATCCAGCTGCGTTTTCACCTTTCATACTTCCACCATACAAGATTTGGATTTTATCAGCTATGACACTACTTTTTTCAGCTATACGGTATCTGATTTGACTGTGAACTTTCTGAGCTTGATCTGGTGTTGCTGTCATTCCAGTTCCTATAGCCCAAACTGGTTCATATGCAATTACTGCAGATGCAAAAGCATCTATTCCTGCGACTCCAATAACTGTATCAAGCTGTCTAATAACAATTTCTTCTGTTTTGCCTTTTTCACGTTCTTCGAGTGATTCTCCAACACATAAAATTGGAAAAATACCAACAGACTGCGCAGCAATAAATTTAGCTGCTATATCTTCATTTGATTCATTAAAAATCGCTCGTCTCTCAGAATGACCAACAATAGCATATTCACAGCCAAGGTCTTTTAGCATTGACGCAGAAGTCTCGCCTGTATAGGCGCCATCTTTATATTCAGAGATATTTTGAGATCCAATCGAGACAGAGCTACTTGAGATTTTATTATTGATTGAGGCTAAATATGGAAAAGGTGGACAAACAAGAAGCTTACAACCTATATCAGAGACAATACCAGAAGTAATACTTGTAATTAATGAATCATTGGCAGCATTGCTACCATTCATCTTCCAATTTCCAGCTATTAAAAATTCACGCATTTATTTTTTCTTTTTTTGATGTTAAAAGGCGCGCAAGGATACCGAGGGTTATACATCAAATCAACGAATAAAAACCTAATAATTTGATACTCATGATGCAAATTCAGCTACAACTCCTGCTAACTGCTTAGCAATAATATCAATTTGGTCTTTGTTTTTTCCTTCAACCATTACTCTTACGACTGGTTCGGTTCCAGAAGCGCGCAACACAATGCGCCCTTTATTAAGCAATTCTGCTTCAGCTGAGGATATTGCATCTTGAATTTTTCTTGACGCTTCAAGATTGAAATTGCTTTTGACTTCAACATTAATGTTAGTTTGCGGATATTTTGACATTCCTGAAACAAGATCAGAAAGTTTAAGTTGATTTTTTTTCATTATGGCCAGAACTTGCAAAGCACAAATCAAACCGTCACCGGTAGTTGTTTTTTCTAAGTCAATCATATGTCCAGAAGTTTCACCTCCAATAACACCTCCTGATTTTCTCAGCTCTCTTAATACATTACGATCGCCAACATTTGTTCGATGAAAATCAATCTTCTTTCTTTCGAGCGCTTCTTCTAAACCAAAATTACTCATAATTGTACCTACAACCGGACCGCGTAGCTTGTTTTCACTAAAGCGCTCCATTGCAAGCACATAAAGCAATTGATCTCCATCTATAATTTGGCCTTTCTCATCAACCATGACCAGACGATCGCCATCTCCATCAAGTGCAACACCGACATCAGCATTCAAAGCCTTTACTGTTAATTGAAGCAAATCAGGTTGAGTGGAGCCGCATCCATCATTTATGTTTCTTCCATTTGGCGAACAACCAATTGGAATGACATCCGCCCCTAAATTACCAAGAGTTCGCGGGCCTACTTTATAACCAGCTCCATTGGCACCATCAAATACAATTTTTAAACCTGAAAGATCTTTCCCTCTAGGTAAACTTGCGCTACAAAATTCTTGATATCTAATTCGAGCATTATCAATAAACTTTGCTTTACCTAACGAGCTAGATTCAACAGTCATTGGTTTTTCATTTATTTGATCTTCAATTTGCTTTTCTATTTCGTCAGTAAGTTTAGATCCTGATGAATCAAAAAATTTAATACCGTTGTCATAAAAAGCATTATGCGAAGCACTTATTACAACTCCTAAATTTGCATTTAACTCTTGTGTTAATCTTGCAATTCCAGGTGTTGGTAATGGTCCAAGCAAAAGTACATCAACACCAGCAGCTACAAATCCTGCCTCTAATGCCGATTCAAACATATATCCAGATAGTCTCGTATCCTTGCCAATTACAACTTTTCCACCTTTTAGTTTAAGCGCGCTTGCGGCTGCACTAGCAAGGCGCAGTGCAAAATCAGCTGTCATTGGTTCGTTGCCAACTGTTCCCCGAATACCGTCTGTTCCAAATAATCGTTCTTTCACTGGCTAGATTCCATTACTTTACTTGTAATTTTCAATGCATCTACTGTCTCTTTAACATCATGTGCGCGCACAATATTTGCTCCATTTAAAACCCCTATGACAGCTGCTGCAATGCTGGCCGACAATCTATCATTAATATCCCTGCCTGTAATCTCCCCAAGAGTAGATTTTCTAGATAAGCCTATTAATATTGGCAGCCCTAAATGTTTAAATTTTTTTAAATTTACCATTAATTCTATATTTTGATCATGTGTTTTACCAAAACCAAAACCTGGGTCAATGATAATTAGTTTCTTTGAAATTCCTGATTCAATGCATTTATTTACTCTCGCATTAAGAAAGGCGGCTACATCGACACTAACATCATTATAAATCGGGCAATCTTGCATACTCTTAGGCCTTCCTTGCATATGCATTAAACAAACTGGCACACGAAGACTGGCGGCCATTTCCAACGCACCCGGTACCGTTAGAGCTGAGACATCATTAATCATGGATGCACCTGCAGAAATAGCTTCCCGCATCACCACGGGCTTGCTTGTATCTATGGAAATTGGGATGTCTGTTAAATTGTTTAGAGATTCAATAACTGGTATTACCCGATCAAGCTCTTCTTCTTCACTTACACTGGAAGCACCTGGACGAGTTGACTCTCCTCCAACATCTATAATAGATGCACCATCAGAGATAATTTTATTTGCATGGTTTATTGCATTTTCAACACATGAAAATTTACCGCCATCTGAAAAAGAATCTGGCGTTACGTTTAAAACACCCATCACGGATGGATACCGAAAACTTAGGATATCCATCATTAGATTTAGTTAATGTTCTTGGGCTGGGTCACCAATCTGTCCAGGGACCTCTTCAGAAGCAGATGAAATGGGCTTTTCGCCAGAAGATTTATTGTTTTCTGCAGAATCATCCCAGTCTTCAGGAGGTTGAGGATCACGACCTTCCATAATGTCCTTGATCTGAACTTCGTTGATTGTTTCATACTTCATTAGAGCATCTGCCATAGCATGAAGTTTATCTTTATTTGCCTCAAGGATTTCCTTTGATCGATTGTAATTTGAGTCAATAATTTTTCTAATTTCCTCATCAATCACGCTTGCAGTCTCATCTGACACTTGTTTGTGTTGAGTCACTGATCGACCAAGAAAAACTTCACCTTCATCTTCACTGTAAGTCAATGGACCTAATTTGTCTGACAGCCCCCATTTAGTAACCATATTTCTTGCTATATCAGTTGCACGTTCAATGTCGTTTGAAGCTCCTGTAGTAACTCCACCTGAACCATTAATCATTTCTTCAGCAATACGGCCACCAAACAGACTTGAAATGCTGCTTTCGAGTCTTTGACGTGACATGCTGTATCTATCTTCTTCTGGAAGGTACATGGTTACACCCAAGGCTCTGCCTCTGGGTATTATGGTGACTTTGTAAACAGGATCATGCTCAGGAACTAAATAGCCAACTATTGCATGACCAGCTTCATGATATGCAGTATTAAGTTTTTCTGCTTCGCTCATTACAAGGGAACGTCTCTCAGTACCCATCATAATTTTATCTTTAGCGCGTTCAAATTCTTCCATGCCTACAACGCGTTGATTCAAACGAGCGGAGAATAATGCCGCTTCATTAACAAGATTGGCAAGGTCTGCACCCGAAAATCCAGGTGTTCCTCTAGCAATTTTTGATGGTTTAACATCGTCCGACAATGGCACCTTGCGCATATGTACTTTTAAAATTTGCTCACGTCCAAGGACGTCTGGCAGAGGAACAACTACTTGACGGTCAAAACGGCCCGGTCGGAGCAATGCTGGGTCCAAAACATCAGGACGATTAGTGGCTGCGATTACAATTATTCCCTCACTTCCTTCAAATCCATCCATCTGAACTAGCATTTGATTTAAAGTTTGTTCGCGTTCATCATGACCGCCACCTAATCCTGCACCACGATGTCTTCCTACAGCATCAAGTTCATCAATAAATATCATGCATGGCGCTTGCTTTTTAGCCTGTTCAAACATATCCCTAACTCGAGAAGCACCAACGCCTACAAACATCTCAACAAAATCTGAACCAGAAATCGTGAAAAATGGCACTTTAGCTTCCCCAGCAATGGCCTTAGCTAATAAGGTTTTACCAGTTCCAGGGGGACCTACCATCAAAACCCCTTTTGGGATTTTCCCTCCAAGTCGTTGAAACTTGCTCGGATCTTTCAAAAATTCTACAACTTCAGAAACTTCCTGTTTTGCCTCTTCGACACCTGCTACATCCTCAAATGTTACACCTACCTGATCTTCACCTAGTAAGCGAGCCTTACTCTTACCAAATGACATTGCACCTCGACCACCTCCACCGCCTTGCATCTGGCGCATGAAGTAAATCCAAACACCAATTAAAAGTAATATTGGAAAGGAGCTGATTAATAACTGACTTATTAAACTTTGAGTCTCAGGTTCAGAGGCCGTGAACCTAACCCCATTAGAATCTAGCAAGCCTATGAGTGTGTTATTATCCGTCTCTGGGCTAATAGTGTAGTAAGGTAGAGGCTCCGTGCGGCCAAAACGAATTTGTTTGTCCTCAATAACGGCAAATCCAACTTGACCTGAGCGGACTTGGTTTAGAAATTCAGAATAATCTTTTTTTTGAGGTTGGTTGTTACCAACACCAGAAAGGCCTTGAACTACCGATAATAAAACTACCGTAATTACAATAAATACTAATATGTTTTTTGTTACATCATTCACAATTGGACACTTCTATAGTTAAAATTTCTTGCAACGAGATATACCTCACGACTGCCTGACCGAGAAGCGTTAGGTTTAATAATTTTTACTCTTTGAAAGCATCTACGAGCTTCTCTAATAAAATCATCAAATCCAGCGCCTTGAAATACCTTGCATACTAAATTTCCACCTGGTTTTAAAACTTTACACGCAAATTCTAAAACTAACTCTACTAAGTACATTGATTTTGGCTGATCAACTGCTCTAATACCAGTAATATTGGGTGCTATATCGCTCATTACAAGGTCAACATCTTGATTACTTATTTTTTGAAGCATTTTTTTAAAAACACTTTCATCCAAAAAATCTCCTAAAATAAAATCAACCCCAGGTAAAGGATCCATTGGTAAGATATCTACAGCAACTATATTAACATTTCCCTTAAGTTTTTGAGTAACAAATTGACTCCAGCTACCTGGAGAGGACCCTACATCGACACAAATCATGCCATGGTTGAGAAAGCGCTCTTTTTCATCTATTTGTTTGAGTTTATAAACTGCGCGTGATCGCCATCCTTCAAGACGAGCTTTTTGAACATAAATATCTCTTTCTTGGCGATTAATCCAATTTCCATTATTTTTTTTAAACTTATTCATTTTATTAAAGAATCAAAACGGCTAAATTAATTGGATCCTGATAGAATGTATTTATATGAATTTAAGTGAAAGACAAAAAAAATATTTACGAGGTCTTGGGCATCATCTAAAACCACTCATAACTGTAGGCGAAAATGGTGTTTCAAAAAATCTTCTTTTTGAATTTAATGAAACCCTAGATCACCATGAACTCATTAAAGTAAAGGTTCGAGCCTCAGATCGACATGCAAGAAACACTATAATTAATAGTATCTGCGAGGATAAAGCAATTCAAATAGTTCAACGCATAGGCAATATTGTATTAGTTTATCGCGCTAACCCAAAAAAAGAACCTGAAAAACAATTAAGAATTCCGAGTTATCACTCATAGCTTACTTCAATAATTTCATAAGATTTTTCACCATCAGGAGCCTTAAACTCTATTGAATCTCCCTCTAATTTACCAATCAAAGCACGAGCAATCGGTGATGTGTATGAAATTAGACCTTGTTTTATATCTGCTTCATCTTGACCAACAATCTTATAAGTAATTTTTTGATCAGCTTCATCATCGATAATTTTAATTGTAGAACCAAATATTACTTTGCCACCAGCATCAATTTCAGTTACATCTATGACTTGAACATGTGATAACTTACCCTCTAATTCCTTAATTCTACCCTCTATAAAGCCTTGCCTTTCTTTAGCAGCATGGTATTCGGCATTCTCCTTAAGATCACCATGTGCCCGAGCTTCAGATATTGCACGAATTATATCCGGCCTATCTTTAGTTTTTAGACGCTTACATTCCTCCTGAAGCATTTCATGGCCTCGAACTGTCATAGGTTCCTTGTTCATTTAATTACCTCATTATGTAAGTCTTGCAACCTGTTAACATCACTGTTATCTAAATGACCAATGGCGCGACAAGTTGCTAATGCAGCGCCAAGTGTTGTGTAGTATGTAATTCCATGGCGAACAGCTTCTGATCTTATCGAGAGAGATTCAATAATTGCTTGCTTGCCATCTGTTGTATTTATAATCAAATCTATTTCATTATTCTTTATCATATCAACTATGTGGGGCCTTCCTTCACGTACCTTATTTGCCCTTCTACAAGAAACACCAGAAGCAGCTATTACTTCTGCGGTTCCGTCTGTGGCAACAATATCAAAGCCCATTTCAAAAAGAAGTCTAGCTAATTCAATTACTCCCTTTTTATCATGGTCCCTAACAGAAAGAAGAACAGCTCCTTTATTGGGAAGAACGACACCAGATGCTATTTGCGCTTTAGCATACGCTTCACCAAATGATCTTCCAACGCCCATTACTTCACCAGTTGATTTCATTTCTGGACCTAAAATTGGGTCACTACCTGGAAATTTAATAAACGGAAAAACAGCTTCTTTTACAGAATAATAAGGAGGTTGAAAATAATTTATATGACCTTGACTTGCTAGGGATTCACCTACCATCACTTTTGCTGCAATTTTTGCTAATGACAATCCTGTAGCTTTTGAAACAAAAGGTGCAGTTCTTGATGCGCGAGGATTGACCTCTAGAAGGTAGATAACATTATCCTGAATGGCGAACTGAGTATTCATGAGACCAACTACATTCAGCCCTTTAGCTAGAATTACTACCTGTTTTTTTATTAATTCCTGAATCTCATCTGATAGACTAAAAGGTGGTAAAGAGCAGCCTGAATCACCAGAATGGACTCCTGCTTGTTCAATGTGTTCCATAATTCCGCCAATCAAGACGTTTTCGCCGTCGTATATACAATCAACATCCACTTCCGTAGCTGAATCTAAAAACCTATCTAGTAAAACTGGACTGTCGTTTGATACATTTATTGCTGCGTCCATATACAAACTGAGATCATCTTTACCATGAACGACCTCCATCGCTCTGCCCCCTAAAACGTAAGACGGTCTCACAATTACAGGAAAACCCACATCATCGCTGAGCTTTAGAGCTTCATCTTTACTTCGAGCTGTGCAATTTGGAGGTTGCATTAAACCAAGGTCTTGCACAATTTTTTGAAAGCGTTCACGATCTTCTGCAAGGTCAATAGAATCTGGTGAAGTTCCAATTATAGGAGCACCTGCATCATCTAGAGATTTAGCAAGCTTTAAAGGTGTTTGTCCGCCATACTGAACAATTACGCCTTTTGGTTTTTCTAAATCAATGATTTCCATTACATCTTCAAATGTTAAGGGTTCAAAATATAAACGATCTGAAGTGTCATAATCGGTTGAAACGGTTTCTGGATTACAATTTACCATTATTGTTTCAAATCCTGACTCACTAAGTGCCAATGCTGCATGAACGCAACAATAATCAAATTCAATTCCTTGCCCGATTCGGTTTGGACCGCCGCCTAGAATCATAATTTTCTTACTATCAGTAAGCTCTGCCTCACATTCTTCTTCGTAAGTTGAATACAAGTAGGCTGTAGAGGTAAAAAATTCTGCTGCACAAGTATCTACCCGCTTATAAACGGGCCGAACATTTAATTTTATTCGATGTTTGCGTACTTTTTCTTCAGTTATCTTAAGAAGATCTGCAATCCTTGCATCTGAAAACCCTTTGCGCTTAATAGAGCGCATAATATCTTCATCTAGACCTGGCAATCCTAAATCTATAATTTTATTCTCAGAATTTATAAGATCTTCTATTTGAATTAAGAACCATGGATCAATACCTGTTAGTTCAGCAACTTCCTCACATGAATATCCGTGTCTAAAAGCATCTCCTACATAAAGCAGTCTATCTGGTCCAGGAATGCGAAGTTCGTGATGAAAAAAATCTCTGTCAGATTCAGTATCAATAGATTCACAAATTTCATCTAATCCACTAATACCAGTTTCAAGACCACGAAGTGCTTTTTGCAACGACTCTTGAAAAGTTCGACCTATAGCCATAACTTCTCCGACAGATTTCATTTGAGTCGTCAAACGGTTGGTAACTCCTGGAAATTTTTCAAAAGTAAAACGTGGAATTTTCGTTACTACATAATCAATTGTGGGTTCAAAAGAAGCAGGCGTTGCACCTCCAGTAATATCATTCTTTAGTTCATCAAGCGTGTAACCCACAGCCAATTTTGCAGCAATCTTTGCTATAGGAAAGCCTGTTGCCTTAGATGCTAAAGCCGAAGATCTTGAGACACGCGGATTCATTTCAATTATTAGCACTCTGCCTGTTTTAGGGCATACTGCAAACTGAACATTTGATCCGCCTGTTTCAACTCCAATTTTTCTTAAAACATTCACAGATGCATTTCGCAGTCGTTGATACTCTTTATCGGTAAGAGTTTGAGCAGGCGCAACTGTTATGGAATCCCCTGTATGCACACCCATTGGATCAAAATTTTCGATTGCACAAACAATAATACAATTATCATTCTTATCTCGAACAACTTCCATTTCATACTCTTTCCAGCCTATTACTGATTCCTCGATAAGAACTTCTGTAGTAGGGGACATTTCTAAACCATGATTAATTATCCTTTCAAATTCTTCACGATTGTATGCTATACCACCGCCTGTACCGCCCATCGTAAATGAGGGCCTAATAATAGTCGGAAATCCTATATCCGTCTGTTTATCTAAAGCCTCTTCTAAAGAATGAGCAATCTCAGCTCGAGGGCTTTCTAAACCAATTTCTGACATTGCCCGTCGAAATAAATCACGATCTTCAGCCATATCAATTGCCTCTCTAGATGCCGCGATCATTTCAACATTGTATTTTTTCAACACTCCTTCCCTATCTAGGTCTAAAGCACAATTAAGTGCCGTCTGACCACCCATTGTTGGTAAAAGGACATCTGGCCTTTCTTTAGCAATAATACGCTCAAGAGCTTGCCAATTTATTGGTTCGATATATGTAGCATCCGCCATCTCAGGATCTGTCATAATTGTGGCTGGATTTGAATTCACTAAGATAACTCTATAGCCCTCTTCTCTGAGCGCTTTACACGCTTGAGCTCCAGAATAATCAAATTCACAAGCCTGACCAATGACGATTGGCCCTGCACCTATAATTAATATGCTATGTATGTCTTTCCGCTTTGGCATTATTTTTTACTTTAACTTTATAGTGTAAAATATTGTAATATATATATTTGTTTGAAATTTAATTCCTATAATTCCTCATCTGATCTATAAATCGACTAAACAATGGAAGCAGGTCATGCGGCCCAGGGCTTGCTTCTGGGTGGCCCTGAAATCCATAAGCTGGCCTATCAGTCATTGCTATACCTTGCAAGCTTCCATCAAACAATGAACGATGAGTCGCAATTACATTTTTTGGTAAACTTTTCTCATCTACAGAAAATCCGTGATTTTGGCTTGTAATCAAAGTCTGTCCATTCTCTAAGTCTTGGACTGGATGATTAGCGCCATGATGACCAAATTTCATTTTTTCAGTTTTTGCACCCGATGCTATTGCCAGTAATTGGTGGCCCAAACATATTCCAAACATGGGAACTTTAAGCTCCAAGAATTTCTTAATCGCTGAAATGGCATAATCACATGGCTCAGGATCGCCAGGACCATTGGATAAAAATACACCATCAGGATTTAATTTAATTACTTCATCTGCTGAAGTTGTCGCTGGAACTACTGTTAATTGACAATTAGACTCTGTCAATAACCTTAAAATATTTCTTTTAATACCAAAATCGTATGCGACCACATGAAACGGTAAATCGTTCACATTTCGCTGTTGTTGTTTTGCGTCAAAACTTATTCCTTTATCCCACTTATAAGCCTTATTCGTTGATACAACTTTTGCAAGATCCATCCCTGCAATACCCTTAAATGATTTAGCATGATCAGTTGCTTTATCAATTGAAATCTGGTCTGTCATGATGCAACCAGATAGAGCGCCTTTTTCACGAATTATTCTAGTCAAACGACGAGTATCGATATCTGCAATTGCAACAGTATTATTTTTTCTTAAAAAATCAGAAAGATTGGAACCTGAGCGCCAATTACTATCAATCATTGAGTTATCTCTAATAATTAGCCCTGCAGCATATATTCTCTCAGATTCCATATCCTCACTGTTAGTGCCTGTATTGCCAATGTGTGG
>TARA_B100001057_G_scaffold148175_1_pt1 | contig 15320 bp, 14 predicted proteins | sample TARA_B100001057 | Tara Oceans TARA_B100001057 (sample SAMEA2621839) | marine metagenome | biome: marine biome (ENVO:00000447); feature: surface water layer (ENVO:00002042); material: "saline water (ENVO:00002010), including plankton (ENVO:xxxxxxxx)" | depth 5 m
TAAAATGGAATGAGGAATTTAATAAATCAGACCTTTCAAAGTCAAAATGGAATTATTCAACGTCAAATGGTTTTAGATACAAAGGAGAGTACATCCCTGGTTGGGGTAATGGAGAGCTTCAGTATTATATGAAACCTAGAAATGATAATAAGAGCTACACAAATGATAATTTATTTATTGAGGATGGTTTATTAAAAATTCAACCAATTCAAGAGAAATATCGAGGGTTATCTTATACATCTGCTAGGATCAACACAAAATCTCTAATGGAATTTACATATCCTTCAAGAATTACAATATGTTTTAAGGTTCCAACTGGAGTAGGTTTTTGGCCTGCCTTTTGGTTAATGCCAAATGATGATAGCGATTGGCCTCAAGGTGGTGAAATAGACATATTGGAAAATAGAGGCAGAATTTCTAATATTTCCAGTTCAGCTCTTCATTTTGGAAAAGATTATAAAAATAAATCAACTCTTGTTGGAGAGGTTTTAATTCCTAAACAAGTAAAGTTCCAGGATAAATTTCATTCAATATCTTTGTTTTGGAAGAAAAATAGCATTGCGTTTTTCATAGACAATGAAAAAACTCCTTATTTCTCGATTGATAACTCTAATCCAGAATTTAAAAAGTATTCGTATCCATTCAACAGAAGCTATTACATGATTATTAATGTTGCTGTTGGAGGTAAATATGATGATTATTGGATCGATAAGAGCGCTTTTTGTATCGATAAAGACTGTTCTAATAAGGAAAACCCTGATGATCACAGGCTTTTAATTGACTGGATTGAATATGAAAAGCTTTGACAAAAAGTTTACAAAATATTATTTATATATATACTCAATTTCAATGAATATACTAAATACACAACGAAGACGGGATATGGCTAAATAGCTGGCTCATTACTTGTGTATATTAGACCCAGCTTATGCTGGGTTTTTTTTTATATAGAGACTATAAATTATGAAAAATTTTATAACAACAAAAGATTGGTCAAAATCTGAAATACAAGAAATCTTAGACTATTCTAAAGAATTAAAGATCAATAAATTTCAAAATATACTTAAAAATAAGTCTGTTGCCTTATTGTTTTTTAATCCATCAATGAGAACAAGAACTAGCTTTGAGCTGGGAATTCAGCAGCTTGGAGGTATGGCTGTTGTTCTTCACCCTGGAAAAGATGCGTGGCCAATTGAGTTTAAACTAGATCAAATTATGGATAATGAATCAGAGGAGCATATTAAAGAAGTTGCACAAGTACTGTCAGAATATTGTGATTTAATTGCAGTTAGGGCATTTCCAAAATTTGAGGACTTGGAGGAAGATCTATCCGACAATGTAATTAAATCTTTTGCAAAGTATTCGTCTATTCCAGTTATTAATATGGAAACAATTACCCATCCATGTCAAGAATTGGCACATATATTAACTTTACAAGAGAAATTTGGTGATTTGTCTGGAAAAAATTATTTGCTTACATGGACTTATCATCCCAAGGCATTAAATACCGCTGTTGCGAACTCTGCTCTTATGATTGCAAGTAAATTTGGAATGAATGTTAAACTTCTATGCCCTTCAGAGGACTATTTATTACATGAAAGCTTTATAGATGAGGCAAACCTTCAATGTACAAAGAATAAAATGACCTTTGAAATAACTCATGATATCAAGCACGGATATAAAGATGCTGATATTGTTTATGCAAAAAGCTGGGGCTCAATAAATTTTTATAATGATCCTGAGAATGAAAAAATTATTAGGGATAAATATAAACATTTTATTGTTGATAGTGAAAAAATGAATATGACCAATAATGGTGTGTTTAGTCATTGCCTTCCACTAAGGAGGAATGTTAAAGCAACAGATGCAGTTATGGATTCAGATTATTGCTTAGCTATAGAAGAGGCTGGAAATAGATTGCATGTTCAGAAATCATTATTAACTAATCTTTTAGGGGATCTTACAAAATGAAAAAAATAGTATTAGCTTTTTCAGGTGGATTAGATACAAGTTTTTGTGTTCCTTACCTAATTGATAAAGGTTTTGAGGTACATACCATTTTTGTAAATACTGGCGGTCTTACAAAGAATATTGAAAAACAGATTTCTAATAAATCAAAAAAATTAGGAGCAAAAAAACACCATAATGTAAATGTTGAAACAAAACTATGGCAACAAATTTTAACACCACTGATCTGGTCAGGCTCTTTATATCAAGGTAAGTATCCTGTGTTGTGCTCTGATAGATATTTAATAGTATCTGAAGCAATTAATTTATGTAATAAATTAAAGACTAATTTAATTGCTCATGGATGTACGGGTATGGGAAACGATCAAGTTAGATTTGATATGTCTATAAAAGCACTAGGAAATTATGAGATTATTTCTCCAATCAGAGAAATTCAAGCAAAAGTGAGTGATGTTCGAAATTATGAAATAGATTTTCTAAAAGGCAGAGGACACAAAATATCCAGCTCAAACTCTAAGTATAGTATTAACGAAAATCTCATGGGGGTTACTATTTCTGGTTCAGAAATAGATAAATGGCAGGAGCCAAAAGATCAAACATATGTTTTATGTAATAAACCTAATAAATATCCATCTAAAGAAAAGAAGATTTCAATTGATTTTTTTAAAGGCGTACCTAAAAAACTCAATGGAAAAAGTCTAAAAGGATCAGAATTACTCAAAATTTTAAATAAAGAAGCTGGAAAATATGGAGTAGGAAGAGATCTTTATACAGGAGACACAATCATAGGAATAAAGGGAAGAATTTTATTTGAATCTCCAGGTATTACTGTTCTCATGTCGGCACATAAAGCGTTAGAGGATGCCGTTTTTACAAATTTACAAAATTCTTTTAAAACGAACGTTGGTGAAAAGTGGGTAGAGCTAGTATACAAAGGTTTTTACTATGATCCTTTGATTGAAGATTTAGAATCATTCTTAGAGAATTCACAAAAATCAGTGAGTGGAAGAGTTACTTTGTTATTGAGTCCGGGCAAAGTTGAATCTATATCAGTTGAATCAAAAAAAATTCTTCAGAAAAAAGACGCAATTTATGCTCAATCAGCATCATGGGATGAGAAAGAATCTATAGGATTTATTAAATTGTATGGACAGAGTACTTCTACATGGAGAGGTTTAAATAAGAAAAAAAAATGAATAAGGTTTATACAAAAGAAACTATTCTTAAGCTTTTAAGTGGGATGAGTAGCGAAAAAGAGATACGTAAGTATCTAGAAAGATTCTCATCTGATGATTTTAGATTTGCAGTAATAAAAGTTGGGGGAGCATTAATACAAAATGATCTCGAAAACCTAGTTTCCTCTATATCTTTTCTTCATGAAGTTGGTTTGAAGCCTATTATTGTTCATGGTGGTGGACCTAGCCTCTCAGGTGAGTTAGAAGCAAATGAAATAGAATTTTCTTTTTTAGATGGCCAAAGAATAACCACCAGTGAAGTTCTTGAGATTGCACATTCTGTTTTCACATCTGAAAGTAAGAAAATCACAAATGCCTTAGAGAAAAAAAATGTTACATCAAAAGCTTTTTATGACGATGCTTTTGTTTGTGAAATTAAAGATAACAAATTAGGTTTTGTTGGTGAAGTAAGTGAAATTAACATTGCCAGCATAAAAAAATCTATTGATGATGGAGAAATTCCAATCTTATCTCCTTTGGGAAGAACTATAGAGGGTCAATTGGTAAATATTAATGCTGATAATGCTACATTAGCAATTTCAGAGAAAATTCTTCCAGATAAGGTAATTTTTTTAAGCGAGCTTGGTGGAATTTTAGACCAAAATAATGTTCTCATTTCAAATATTAATTTAAAAGATGATTATGAGTATTTGATGTCAAAAGACTGGCTACATTCTGGTATGAAACACAAACTAAAACAAATTAATAATTTATTGAATTTATTACCTAAAAACAGTTCAGTTTCCATAACAAAACCTCTTAATCTAACAAGAGAATTATTTACTGACGCAGGGTCTGGAACACTTGTAAAACTTGGTCATAAGATAAATAAGTTTGAATCAGTTAGCTCAGACCAATCAAGTACTGTTCAATTTATTTTAGAAAAATCATTTCGAGGAAAATTAAATAAAAATTTTTTTGACGGAAATAAAAAATACTATTTAAGTTCTTGTGACAGAGCTGTAATTGTAATGAGGTATGAAGAAAAAGCAGCATATATGGATAAGTTTGCTGTAATGAGTGATGCAAGAGGAGAGGGGCTTGGTAAGGCAATTATGAAAAAAATGATGTTAGATCATCCTAAAATATTTTGGCGCTCAAGACCAAATAATAATATTAATAGTTATTATAAAAATGCATGTGATGGCTTTCAAAAGCACAGTGAGTGGAATATTTATTGGATTGGTATTGAAGATCTAGATGAGCTCTCTGGATGTATTAGGTATGCAATTGAACAACCGTTATCTATAACTTATGAGTACTAAAGCAAAACAAGTTGCCATTCTTGGAGGAAGAGGTTACGTCGGATCTGAAATTATAAAAATACTTAATAGTCATGACCATTTTTACTTAGCAAAAGTTTTTTCTTCCTCAGCTGCAGGCACTTTGGTTGACATTTACTCTAAAGACAAAAGTTTAAAATATGAACAACTAAATAAAGATATTGATCTATCAAATATAGATTTTGTAATTTTAGCTCTGCCAAATAATACATCAGAGCCTTACATAAATTTAATAGATAACAAATATAAAAAAATTACCATTATTGATATAAGTTCAGATAATAGATTTAATAAAAATTGGTTTTATAGTATTCCAGAGTTATCAAAAATGAATTCAAATGTATCTACTAGGATTAGTAATCCAGGCTGTTATGCTTCAGCGATGCAATTTTCAATTCTTCCAATTAAATCAATGATTAAAGGAAAAATTCATTCTTTTGGAATCTCTGGATACAGTGGTGCTGGAGCTTCACCAAATAAAAGAAACAATTTAAAGAATCTTGAAAATAATATAATCCCTTACAACATAAATGGGCATAGTCATGAAAAAGAGGTTAGTTTTCATTGCTATCAAGATATTTCATTCACTCCAAATGTTGCTAGTTTTTTTAGAGGAATTTTAATGACGTCACATTTTTCTCTCAAGGAAAAAGTTCCTATTGATGATCTAATTGAATTATATGAAGAATTTTATAAAGATTTTCCATTGGTTCAAATAACTAAAGATATGCCGATGATCCAAGATACAATTAACAAGCATATTACAAAGTTAGGAGGATTTTCTTTGGATGCTTCAGGAAAAACTTTAAAGGTATGCTGCACTTTAGATAATTTACTTAAAGGAGCTGCAACACAAGTTATTCAAAATTTGAACATTTCTTTAGGAATAAACAATATAACTGGAATTACGTATGAATAAAAAAATTTGGTCCTCAAAAGGAAATAAAGGATTAAAAGCTATAGACGATTTTCTATCAGGAAATGATATCGATTTAGATAAAAATTTATTCATTTATGACATCAAGGCTTCAATCGCTCATGTTAATGGATTAAAAGATATTAAAATTCTAAGCTCCTCTGAATCTAGAAAAATTATTAAATGCTTAAAAGACCTTAATAAAAAATTTATTTCTAATAAATTTAAATTAACGAATAAATATGAAGACTGTCATTCAGCTATTGAGTTCTATCTCACTAAAGAGCTTGGAGAGACTGGTAAAAAAATTCATACAGGTAGAAGCAGAAACGATCAAATTCAAGTGACGTTAAGATTGTATGCAAAAGACAATTTAAAAAATATTAATAAAATTAACAAAAGAATTGCTAAAACTTTTCTTCAATATGCAAAAAAATACCATGATCTTCCAATGCCTGGATACACTCATCTTCAACGAGCAATGCCTTCAACATGGGGGCTTTGGTTCTCCTCTTTTGCAGAAGCTTTTATTGATAATTTTGATTTAATTACTTCAACAATTAATTGGATTGACAGTAATCCATTGGGAACTGCTGCAGGATATGGTGTTGATATTCCTCTAAATAGAAAAATGGTAACAAAGGAATTAGGATTTAAGAGAATTCAGCTGAACTCTCTTTATGTTCAAAACAGTAGAGGCAAATATGAAATGCAAATAATTAACTCACTGAAACAGTCAATGTTGGACATAAGAAAGTTTGCATGGGATATGAGCTTATTCTTATCTCAAGAGTTTAATTTATTGACTATAGGTGATATTTACTTAACTGGTTCCTCAATTATGCCAAACAAAAAAAATCCAGATGTAATTGAAATTATGAGAGGAAATTATTCAATAATTGCAGGAAATTACTCAGAACTTGAAAACTTGTTATCACTTCCAACCGGTTATCATAGAGATTTACAAATAACAAAGAAAAGCTTAATTTCAAGTTTTAAAATTACTGAAAAAACTCTTGAATTGATTCCAGACTTAGTTAGATCAATTAAGATAAATAAAAAAAGATCTTTAGAATTTATTGATGATGAAATGATGATGACGTCGCAAGTTTATGAGTTAGTTTCAAAAGGTATGCCTTTTAGAGATGCTTATCAAGCTGTTAAAGATAGCAAAGGCAAGTTACAAATATCAAAAAAGAATATAACTAAGTCCTCAAGTGGATCTCCTAAAAATCTTAATCTAGAAATTCTTGAAAAGAGACTAAATGGGAAATAGGTTCTTTGTAAGATAAGATAGTACATCTTGATCATTCATAAAAATAATAATGACTATGCCAATCAGATTTAAAGTCATTTTTTATTCATTTCTGGCAGTTTTTATCTGCTACATAGATAGAGTAAATATTTCTGTTGCAATAATTCCTATGCAAAATCAATTCGGCTGGAGTGAATCTCAAGTTGGATTAATTCTAGGTTCATTCTATGCAGGCTATATGGTTTCTATGACATTGGGAGGCTATTTAGCTGACAAATATGGTGGTAAAAAAGTCCTAGGATATGGACTATTATTATGGTCTTTCTTTACTGTTATTACTCCTGCTTTTGCATATAGCGGTCTTTGGCTATTAATACTAATAAGAGTACTAATGGGCCTAGGAGAAGGAATCACTTTCCCATCATGGCATGCAATTTATGCAAGATGGATACCATTTAATGAGAGAACAAGATCAATAGCTATCACAAACAGTGGTATATCAGTAGGAACGGTTTTTGGCTATGTTGTAGCAGCCATAATTATCTCTAGATATTCTTGGGAATGGGTTTTTTATTCTTTTGGTATTTTAGGAATTTTTTGGTATTTTTTTTGGCAAAGAAATGTTACTTCATATCCAGAAGATCATAAATCTATTTCTAGTGAAGAACTGGATTATATAATTAAAGAAGCACCCTCTAAAGAGACACCTCCAAAAATCCCTTTATCAAAGCTCATTAAAAACCAGCCATTTCTAGCAATTGCAATTGCAACATTTTGTAATAATTGGGCTCTATATACTTTTTTGTCATATTTACCAAGATATGTGAATGATCCATCATCAACTGGAGGTTTGGGGATTGAATTAGATTCAAGTCTTTTTATATATTTAATTCTTATTCCAAGTGTTGTTTCCGTGATAGCTCTTTTATTTGGTGGAATATTAGCCGACTCATTAATAAAAAGAGGCTTTAAAGTTATAACTGTTAGAAAGACTGTGAATACAATAGGATTTTTTGGTTCTTCGATTTTTCTTATTTTAATTCCATTTCAAGACTCATTGGTTAATATTTTAGTTCTATTGTGCTTGGTAAATACATGTTCAGGAATATGCCAAGGAGGATTTGGAGTAAATCATGCTGATCTAGGACCAAAATATACAGGATCCCTTGTTGGTATAGCGGGTAGTATTGGAATGATTGCTGCAATATTTAGCCCAATAGTGGCTGGGTATGTACTTGAATTTTCAAATTCATGGAATTTAATTTTTTATATTTGCTCAGGAATATTAGTTATTGGTGGTTTTTATTATTTAATATTTGCAAGCGCAGAAAAACAGTTTGATTAGCCAGACTTATTCATTTCTTGAAAAAAATTAAATATATCCTGTGAACTTCTATCTCTTGCAGTTCTCCATTCTGTTGTTGAGCTTTTATTAATAATATTTTTGTTAAAATCAAAGACCAAGACTCTTGGAATACCTTCCTCAGAAGGTATGTCAAAATACTCAATTAAATTCATATTAATCTCATATCTTTTTACATCAATGTATAAGATATTGAAATATGTCTCTATAAATTCATTGATTTTAGGAATATCAATTGTTCCAGAAAAAATTCTACAATCAGGACACCAATTTGCACCAAAAATAATAATAGGTTGTTTATTTTCAGCAATTGACTGAGATAAAAATTTGTTTACTTCTTCAACACTTATTTCATTTCCATCATATGGAAGTGGGAGAGGAAGATCTAATTTATCGTTTGCATCTAACATCATATCTGCATTTAGATTAATACAAATTAAGAAAAAATATGTAATACTAATTTTTTTAAATAAACTTATAACCATAATTTATTGAATAATTGTATTATAAATATTAATCGGAGAGTTAATTGATTTGGATCCTTAGAATATATTTGCTTCTATTAGCAGTTATGTATTTCTTAATTGGTGTATGGGCTATTCTTGATCCTTTATTAAATGCCTTAGAATTGGGATATCCATCATTCTTAAATGCTGTAGGTTTGTCAGTAACATCTCCACTTGGATATTCTGAAATTGCAGGTATATATGGTGGACTTAATTTATCTCTTGGAATAATGTGCTTTGTTGGAATTTTTAAGAGAAGTATAGGAATATTTTCAATTCAATTTGTGACATTTCTGGTTGGTTCAATTGCAATAGGAAGAATAATTTTCTCATTATTTCCAACAACACCAGGATTCTACAATCCATATTTTTTATTTGAAGTTATAGCTTTTTTTATTGGTTTATTTTTTCTTTATTTTAGAAGCAACATCAAATAATATTCGCCAAAAATAACAAATACATAAAATAACTTGTAACAAATAAAAATCCAATGAACTTTATGCCAAAAATTGATATTTGTTCTTTCGAATATATTAAAGCTAAAGTTATAAATGCAATTGATGCAAAAGCCATTAGCAGATAATCTCTTGAAAAAAGAACACTTTCAAGCGAGACATTTGAAAATATTCCAATAATAGGAACAACTAAAGTTATATTTAGGACATTTGAGCCAATGACATTCCCAACAACCATATCTGTTTTTCTTCTAATTACCGCGCTTACAGTTGCAGCAAGTTCTGGTAAGCTAGTACCAATTGCAATTATTGTTAAACCTATAACTAATTCAGAAATATTTAACATAAAAGCAATTTTTTCTGCAAATATTACTGCATATCTTGATCCAAGGATTAAAGACAATAGTCCAATCAAAATAAAGAAAACAACTATATAGTTTTGCTGGTCAGATGGACTGGTATCAAGATATGTATTCTCATCAAATCTATTTTTTACAATAACATATAAGAAATAGCAGAATACCAAAACAAGCAAAAAGCTATCTAACTTAGATATTTTTAAGTCATATAAGGAATAACCAAGAATTATTACAGACAAAATAAATGGAACAAATTGAATAAGTGGTGTTTCTTTTGGTTTTAAGAAGATTCCTATGCATGAAACCCCAAAAATTAAACCAATATTTGAGATATTTGAACCTACAACCGCCCCAAGAGCTATGGATTCACTATTATTTATTACAGAAGATATTCCTACAAATATTTCAGGAGCAGATGTACCTAGGGCAACTACAGTTAACCCAATTGTAAGCTCATTAACACCAAGCTTTTTTGCAATAATAGACGAGTAGTCTACAAATTTATCTGCACCCCATATTAAAAATGATAGCGACGCAATAAGACCGAGCGAATTTATAAAAAAATCCATTATTTATTTTAACCTAGATATGCATTATTTAGATTATGTTTAATAAATTAAAGATACAATATAACTAAAATATATGTTGGAGTTTTTAGAATGGAAATAAATAGTCTTTTTAGTGTCAAAGGTAAAACAGCAATCGTAACAGGCGGTTCAAGAGGTATTGGTGAAATGATCGCTTCAGGTTTTCTTGCAAATGGAGTGAAAGTCTATATTTCTGCTAGAAAGGCTCCAGCTCTTATTGAAAAAGCAAATGAATTAAGTGAAAAGTTTCAACAGGAATGTATACCAGTGCCATGTGATTTAAGTAGTTCTGAGGGAATCAATAATTTTGTTACAGAAATAAAAAATAACGAAGAAAGCATAGATTTTTTAATAAATAATGCTGGAGCAGCCTGGGGTGAAACATTTGAGAGTTTTTCTGAAAAGGGGTGGGATAAAGTAATGAATCTTAATGTGAAGAGTATGTTTTTTTTAACACAACAGTTTAAAACTTTGTTGACGAAAAATTCCTCATTGGAAGATCCATCAAGAGTTATTAATATTGGTTCAATTGATGGCTTAAATGTCCCTGCTTTTGAAACGTATTCATATAGCACTTCTAAAGCAGCTGTTCATCATCTCACAAGAGTAATGGCAGCAAAATTAGTGAAAGAAAATATTCTAGTTAACGCTATAGCTCCGGGACCATATCCTAGTGAAATGCTTGGATCAGCAGTAAATTCTGACTACACTGAGATAGAAAAAAGAAATCCTAGAAAAAGAGTTGGTTCAGCGGAAGATATTGCAGGACTTGTTATATTTTTATGCTCTAGAGCTGGAGCTTATACCGTTGGTGAAACTATAACTTCAGATGGAGGGATAGTTAAAACTAGCAGCCACAATCTTGGTTAAATTTATCTTTGCGCATCTTTGAAAGCTCTTATTACAAGATCTTTCATCCAAATATGACCACCATCACCTTCATCACTTTTATGCCATATTAGAAAATATTCCATTGATGGTATTTCAATAGGTATTTCTACAAATGCAAGATTATTTCTTTTAGCAAAACTTCTAGTTCCCATAAGCACAAGATCAGTAGAATTTATAATTGATGGCGCAATAAGAAAATGTTGACATCTTAAAGACACATTTCTTTTAAAACCTATTTTTTCAAGCTCAACATCTATTAAGTGGAGTCCTCTTTTTCGCCCTGAAACATGGAGATGTTTAAGATCTAAGATATTTTCGATAGTTACATTTTTTAACTTAGAGATGTCATGATCTTCTCTATGTATTACTACAAAATCATCTTCAAATACTTTTGTTGAACTTACTTCTTCAGTAGCAGGTATTATTGGATCAACTACAAAATCTAGATTATTTGTTGATAAAGCATGGACTTGATCGCTTCTTGCATATGCAAAACTTCCAACAGAAATATTTGGAGCATCTCTGTAAATTTCTTTCATGATAAATGGTAAAACTCTACCCTCAGAAACGTCTCCTAAAGATAATTTAAAATTTCTTTCTGAGGATCTTGGTTCAAATGTATCTGGTTCATTTACACTTTTTTGAATTAAAGTCAGAGCACTTTGAACATCCAAAATCATGTTCTCAGTTTTTTGGGTAGGAACCATTCCTGATCCAGTTCTTACGAATAAATCATCATTAAATTTTTCTCTTAATCTTGAAAGAGCATTGCTTACAGCTGGTTGTGTTATTCCAACAACTTCTGCTGCCTTTGTAAGACTACCTTCGGTATATATTGCATTAAGAATTACAAATAAATTTAAATCGAACGAACTAATTTTCATTTTAAATACCTTTTAAATATATGCCTTACTCATCCAATTCATATAGATTTGTTAGTAACATACCGCTATTATAGAAATTAAACACTTTAATACTATTCATAACACTTATAATAGTAACAAAATTTTTGATATAACGGGAGTTTTAACGAAATGATGCCTGAACTAAGACCAGAAGCACAAGCATTGCTAGAAAAAGTTACAGATTTTATAAAAGTCGAAGTAATGCCAAAAGAAAATATATTTCATGAGCAAATAAAGGTTGGAGAGGATAGATGGAACTCATATCCTGAAGTAATTGATAAAGTAAAGGAAAAAGCAAAAAATGCAGGCTTGTGGAATTTATTTCTTCCAGAAAGTGAATTTGGTGCTGGCTTAACGAATTATGAATATGCTCATCTTGCAGAGGAGATGGGTAAATGTCACATTGCATCAGAAGCAATGAATTGCAGTGCTCCAGATACTGGAAATATGGAAGTTATAGCAAGATATGGAAATGAAAGACATCAAGAAGAATGGTTGCAACCACTCTTGGATGGAAAAATTAGATCTGCTTTTGGGATGACTGAGCCAGGAACTGCTTCATCTGATGCAACCAACATGCAGGCAACTGCTGTCCTTGATGGAGATGAATATGTGATTAATGGAGAGAAATGGTGGACTTCTGGAGCTGGTGATCCTAGATGTAAGATTATAATATTTATGTGTGTAACCAATCCAGATAATGCAAAGCATCAACGTCATTCAATGATACTTGTTCCAATGGAAACAGAAGGTGTAGAAATAAAAAAAATGATGCATGTCTTTGGTTATGATGATGCGCCTCATGGCCATGCTCATATGAAATTTACAAATGTTAGAGTACCTAAAGAAAATTTATTACTTGGTGAAGGAAGAGGCTTTGAAATAGCACAAGGAAGACTGGGACCAGGAAGAATCCATCATTGTATGAGAGCTATTGGAACTGCTGAAGTTGCTCTTGAGTTAATGTGCAGAAGAGGAATTGACCCTAATAAAATTGCTTTTGGCAAAAATATTGCAAATCTTGGTGCCAATTATGATTACATTGCTGAATCAAGAATAGAGCTAAATGCTGCAAGATTTTTAACACTAGATGCTGCCGTCAAAATGGATACTGTTGGTAATAAAATTGCAGCTAGTGAAATTGCTCAAATTAAAGTTTTTGCACCAAATGTTGCTCTTAAGATTATTGATAGGGCCATTCAAATTCATGGCGGAGAAGGGGTATCTCAACTTACACCTCTGGCATCGATGTATGCTCATATGAGAACTTTAAGGCTTGCTGACGGCCCTGATGAAGTTCATAGAAGGGCAGTTGCAAGACATGAACTTGGCAAATATATTGCTAATTAATATTGACTAGCAACCTAATATTTTACGATACAGAAACGACTGGAATTCATAAAGATTTTAGCCAAATTATTCAGTGTGGTTCTCTGCTTACTGATAACAATTTAAATTATGTAGATGAGCAAAATATAGGGAGCGCTCCCTTGCCTTGGATTATTCCTCAACCAAGAGCAATGCTGACTAATAAAAAAATTAACTCTTTTAAATCTAATACTTCACATTATCAAATGATGAAAGATATTCAGCAAAAATGGAAAGAGTGGTGTGCAGATAATCCTGCGATTTTTGTTACATACAATGGACATGCTTTTGATGAGGAACTTATAAGAAGACAATTTTGGTGTAATTTACTAGAACCATATATAACTAATACAAACCAAAATGGAAGGCTGGATTTGATGTTAATGATCCATAATATTGCTCCTTTTTTTTCTGAAGAGATTTCAATTCCATTATTTGAGCATGGGCCAAATTTAAGTATAAAGCTTGAACACTTAGCAAAAGAACATGGAATTGATGTCAGTGATGCCCATGATGCAATCTCTGATTGCAAATTTATGATAGGTTTATGCAAAGTCATTAATGACAAAATACCCGAAGTATTTGATTCATTTTTAAATATTTCTTCAAAAGAGGGCATAAAAAATCTCTTAAATGTAAATGAGTTTCTTGCTTTGGGCGAAGTATACAGACGTCATCCATTTAAATATCCAGTTGTTCTATGCGGGGCTGATGATTCAAGACCAAATGATATTTGTTTCTTTGATTTAAGCTTTGACCCTGAGGAAATTATTAATTTAGATTTTGCTGAAATAAATAAAATTATTCAGTCAGGGGGTAGAGATCTTCCTCTCAAGAAATATAAGATTAATAAAACTATTCCAATATGTTCAAGCAATCTTCTATCAAAAAAAGATCATTTTGATATCAATCATACTGAACTTCAAAGGCGAGCTGATATGGTCAAGTCGAATAAAGACTTTTTTACAAAAGTTTCACAGGCTATGCAGGACAGGATTCTAAACTTTCCTGAACCAAATTATGTCGAAGGAACCATTTACTCTGGAGGATTTCCCTCATACAGAGATAAAGATTTAATGCAAGATTTTCATTTATCTGATGATGTTGAACAAATGATTAAAATTTCAAGAAATTTTGAAGATGAAAGATTTCGACTTTTAGCAGAAAGGATTATTTGCAGCAATAATAATGTGGATATTCCTGATGATATTAAAAATAGGTATGACGATTTAATAAATGAAAGAATTAAAACAGATGGTAAATGGGGATCTGTAGAAAAGTCTTTACAAGAGATCGACAAACTTCTTGTTGAAAAAGAAAACACTAAAGATAAAAATATTCTTTTAGCTACAAAAGAGTATATATTATCTTTAGGTTTGTAAAAATTTGGTGGGCGAGGAGAGATTCGAACTCCCGACTTCCTGCGTGTCGAGCAGACACTCTAACCAACTGAGTTACTCGCCCAAATTGAGGAGTAATTTAACACAAAAAAAAGAAATGAATTATATTTTTGACAAATATTCGTCTAATCTTGTCTGATTCATTACAAATTTAGTTTTGTATGAATTTGCAACAGCCTTAACACTATCAATATTAGAGCTGTTTCCACCAACTTTGATAACACCAACCATTGCCATCATAGAATGAGGTGTGCATTGATAGCCATAAACACCAGGAATATCAAAAGAAACAGTTATGTCTCTACTCAGTTCACCAAACCATTCTGAAGCGCCATTAGGGAGCATGCCTGGAATAGAAGCAGAATTATGAGCTGCATCTGTAGCTTGAAAAGTAACAGTATCGCCAACATTAATTTCTAGAACAGCAGGCTCAAATACCATGACTCCAGTAGCGCCTTGATTTAACATTTTTACTACATAATTTTCAGAGTGAAGATTAAGTTGAGTAAAAAAGATAAGGGTAATTAGTAATAATTTGTTCATTATACTATTATAGATATATATAATTAAATATCAATATAATTTATATTTTAATAATGTTTACACATTGTTATCATTTTCAATATAATCACTTATCATTTTTAAGGAACATATGAACAATTTTGCTTTAATACAATTATTATTTCTAAGTTTAATCTTATCTGTTTTTACAGAGGCTGAGTACTTTCCTGATAAAAATAATTGGGCAGTTTCTTCTCCAGAGGCTGAGGGCACAAGTGCTGGTAAAGTAGACAAATTGATTGATCTTGCTTTTGCTGATAGCGCCACT
>TARA_B100001057_G_scaffold191463_1_pt1 | contig 15299 bp, 16 predicted proteins | sample TARA_B100001057 | Tara Oceans TARA_B100001057 (sample SAMEA2621839) | marine metagenome | biome: marine biome (ENVO:00000447); feature: surface water layer (ENVO:00002042); material: "saline water (ENVO:00002010), including plankton (ENVO:xxxxxxxx)" | depth 5 m
GATTAGGTTCCGTCTGACTGAAACAATCTACATGAAGCAATTACAATTTACTTCGTAAATTGCTTTTTAAATACAATGTTTGAGCGTTAGCGAAAACAAAATGAGCTTTAGCTCATTTCAAACATATACTACTTACTTTAATGCAAATCAGGATCTCTTCCGAAACCACTTTTAACAGTACTATATTCAAATGATTCATATCGCAATTCTAAATGCGGATTTATGTCTTTATACATTTGAATATATTGATTAGCTTCTTCTATCGAGTTAACTATATCAATTTCGTTGTCAAGATTGTCTAATATTTTATATTTCTGAATCATGAACTAATATTTAAATACCTGAACAGGTCATAAATACTACTAGTTAATATAATTTAAGGTTTTACAATGCAAGTTCTGGAAATAATACAGCATAAACACCAAAAACAGCAATTAAATGAAGCAATACCTTTAATCCCATTGCTAATTGGAGCTATTGCAACCTCTGTTGGAGTTTATGGTCTTGACAAGGGAATCAACGCAATTAAAAGTTATGCTGATGATTTAGATATTAAAAATTACAAACCTACTGGTAAGCATATACCTGACCAAACAACAATCACAGATGGTAAAAAGAGATATATCTACGACGAAAAACAAATGAAATGGGCACAACAAGACAAAGTCAAAGGCAGATGGAAATTTGGCGAGCCTAAATACTCAGCACAGGTTACTGATGATATGCTTAAAAAAGCTATCAAAAATAAAAAATTAACTTTTGGTAACAAAGCGGCTGTGGTAAAAACTATGCAGATGCAGTTTATGGAAAAACAGATTGCCAAAGGCAATCCAACTGCAAAAGCTGCGTTTGCTAAGTCAGGAAACTTCCTAGATAATGTTATAGCAAAAGAAGAAGCAAAGTTAATCAAAGGTTCTGGAGCAACATGGAATAGACTTGAAAAAGGAGCAGGTAAGATTTTTACTGCAAGACTTTTCCAAATGATCAATATCTTTATGCCGGTTGCATTGGTTGTGAATGCTGTAAGACTCAAAGCCTGGTACAAAACAAAATTGAACTGGGGCAAGGGTGGAGAACTGTCAGACAATCCTTTAGACACTATTGACACAGGAGGTAGAGTAGGCTATCCACACCCAACTGATCCAAATAAGTTTTACGGACAAGCAGAATATAATGCAGACATGGTAAGGTTGCGAACAACTACTGTGAATGCATCGGTTGCTTGGATGAGTGCAGTAGGTATAAACACTTTAGCGTCTGGAATATTTTGGATCTACGCACAACGCAAAGGCGCAATAGTAGATAAGGCCAAGAAAAAAGGCCTAGCTAGTAAAGTAATAATGCCAATAGTGCGATTTCTCAATCCTGGCAAATGGGTTACATTTGGCCTAAAATGGGGAAGTAGATTTGCAGCCGCAGGGTTGGTATATTCTGCGTTTGATACAAAGTTTGCAGAAAAATTAGCAAATGCAATGGCTGATTTTATATTTGCGTACGATCCTTTTACTAGCAAATATTCAACAGCAGAAGATGTAACTGAACATATGATAAAAGCCTTAGGCGATACTGGTTATGAAGAAGCTATGTCTATAGTAGGATTGGGTACTACCTCAGGTGATAATCTTGCTAAAGCCAAAGATGATAATCCGTTGGAACCAGTTAATCCTCTAACGCCAGGTAGTGGTTCTTCTGCGAGTGATGCTTTCAAAGATATTTCTAAAGACGACGACTTTTGGAATCAATAATTATACTAAAGGCATACCAGTGTCTTTGGAATTTTTAATATTATCCATAACAATTTTATTCATTATTTCAAAATCTTCCAAATCAGTATCGTGTAGCAACTTATAAGAATCTACACCACCACGCATGTACCAGCATAACTGATAAACTTGATGCTTTATACCTTTGATCTCGTCTTCGTAATCTTCGGCTAATTTCTTGAGATCAGAATCTTTTGTCTGAATTAGCCTTGTGCGAAAAAATTTGAGTAGTCCAGCTCAATGTTTAACTTAGACTTATGACCACAGTTGGCACATTCGATATCTGTTTCAGGAACAATAAACTGCTCGTTGTTACGCATAACAGCTTGTTCAACTTTTACAAAAAAATCCTTGTCAGCATTTTCTATGAACTTTGCTATTTCGTTTAGATCAGTTTCTTCTTCATTATCAACTTCAATCTTAGCAATAGATGAAACAACTGTGTTTTTTCTTAACACAGAAAGTGCGTCATAAACTTTTTGTTGTTCTTCTGCTTTTTGATTTTCATCTGTAATATTTGGTACAGCTTGCAATAGTGTGCGTTGGAGTTTGAAATTTTGTTTATTGATGTCATTTAACTCTCTAAAAGTTAAAGCTCTCAAACTAAATTTCATATTATCAATAACAACACTATCTTCAAAGTTGCCTTTTGCAAAGTGAGCTAACATATTTTGAATATCAATATCGTAATTGTTTTCCTCACTGCATTCTGTACAAGTATTTTTTGCATTTATGTTGCCACCGTAACTAGCCATTCTTATTGCAGCTAAAATTGTATAGATATCTGTCATTGGAATTTCCCAAGGATTTCTAATGCTTGGTATACAGCTTTTAATAATATCTACTGTAGTGTTTCCGCTGAGTAATGTATCAGGAGTTTTAGTTGCAATTTCGTTACTAGCTGTCATACTGAAGACTTCTAGTTCTTCAGACTTTTCCAAAGATCCTTGACTATACCATCTTCCTTTGCTAGGAAGGTCAATTGATTGTTTAGGCTGTCGCTGATATTTGGTTAATGGTGACGGCATGTTTTTTCCTTGATAAATATATTCATATAGTATATTTATGGTCTAAAAAACCTTGGAATTAGAATTATGGCAGAAGAAGATGTAAACAAAGCGGCAAAAGAAACTACTAATGCCGCTATAGGTATGGCTAAATCACTTGGTTTAACCAAACCAAGTTTAACAGATTTCGCTTCAAATATTAAATTTGCAGGCGGCGCAGCAGGCGCTGTAGCCAAAGAGATTGAAAAACAAGTAAGTCAATACCAGGTTTTAACTAAATCCGGAGTACATTTTGGCGGTAGTCTTGAATCAATGCTTACCGCAGCAACAGGAGCTGGCCTAAGTATCAAAGAAATGACTGGTTTAGTAGCCAGTAACAGTGAACTACTAGCTGGATTTGGTGGTACTGTTGAACACGGAGCAACGCTGTTTCTTTCAAACATGAAGCAGTTAAATTCTGAAAACAACAGATTTGGAACACAGCTTAGAAATATTGGCCTAACACACGAAGAAATTGGCGAAGCCATGATGATGACACAACGCATGGCTATGATGTCTGGTAAACAAAATGCGGCTTCAGATGCACTAATACAACAACGTACAGCAGAATATGCAAAAGATTTAGATTTATTATCAAAACTTACAGGTAAAAGTAATGATGCTCTTAAGAAAGAGCAAGCGGCATTGCAGAGGCAAGGTGACTTTAGAGCCAAGACTATGGGCATGGAAGCAAACATGCAGAAAGCTATGATGAATGCAGCTAGTGAAGCTGATGCTAGTGGCATAGGCGACTTGTTCAAAGACATGATGATTAGAGGATTTCCTAGCGAAGACCAAGCACAACTTGCAGGTATGTTTAGTAACTCTATGGGTATTATGAAACAGATGAAGGCAGCTCAGGATGCAGGACGTACAGAAGAGTATAATGCACTTAAGAGTCAACTTGCAGCAGCAGCCGCCAAAGATAGATCAGCAAATAAAGAACTTGCAATACTAGGCGGAACAAACTCAGCGACTGCCGCAGTTGCAGAGTCATATGCAAAAACTTCTGAAGCAATGATTGGTGTTCAAGCACAATACGAGCGTGGAGAAATAACACTTAGCCAAATGCAAGGTCAATTCCAAGAGATGCGTAAAAAAGCACTTTCGGAGCAAATTAAACAAGGAGGGTTTGTTGATAAGGGCGGTGCGATAAGTGAAGACCCAGAACAAATGGTATTGCAATCTGCATTGCGAGGACAAGAAGCAATGATTAGGGCCGCAACTAAAGTTCAAGCCGACGTAACAAAACAAGTATACCAAGAATTTATGGGACCACTGTTTAAAGATTTAACACAAAGAGCAATGAGTCCAGATTTTAATTTGATAGATCCTGTGACTGATACAATTATGAAACCTCTACAAGCAGCGAAAGATTATATTACTACAGGTGAAGCTCCACCAGTTGATCCTGGCGTGCTTGAAGGTGTTAAGACAGATATAGATGCAAAACTGATAGCAGGAACAACACAGGAAAATACAAATGAACTTGTAAAATTAAAAACTGAAATTGAGACTTTATCAAAGGTAACAAGTCTTTCTAGAGAAGAAACTATTAAATTAATAAATGCATTAAATGCGGCTAACGCGATAGTAAATCCAAGTGCAGATAGGATTCCTGTACCACCAGCTAAATCAGAAGTAAATCCATTAGATGTTAATACAAATCAAAATTTAAAAAAACGTATGTTTGGTACACCTGGAATGGATCAAGCAATGAAAGGCTTTACTTCGTTTGCTAGTCTAACAGAAAATTTTGGCAAAGGCACTTTAGCTATACTACATGGTAATGAATTGGTTATGACTCAAGCACAAGCCAAACAATTAGATGCTGGAATAGCGGCGATGAAGAGTGCAGGTGGATTAGGTGGAGCAGAATCTGCTAGTAATGTTGCAATGAGTATGGAAAGTATGGTAAGAGGTTATCCAACTCCAGAAGATCTTGATCGATCAAGAGCCATATCTTCTAACGCAAACATACAAGGTGCGGTAAATACTATGCGTAGTCCGGAAACTCAGGCTAATGCAGGACCAAGTATTGAAACAAGTATAACACAACTGAGAGAAGCTATGGAAACATTTGGTACTGGTAATGTAGAAGCTATTAAAGCAGTACTTGATCCTGAAGTTTTCAAAGGCATGAAAGATGCTATGGAACAAACAGCTTCTGGTATAGGAAGCCAATTAGTAGAACAAAAAAATATGACTAAGGTTACAAAAAATTTAGGAGCAATGGGTAATGTGTTTAGTCGAGGAGGATTAAACATATGAGTTGGAAAAAATACTTTACACCAGTACAGACCGGTGACAATATGACCGGAAGCTATTCTCCATTTACAAGAGGCGGCGGTGCTCAAGCAGGACCAGCTAGAACAAACTATAGTTCATATCTACCAGATGTGTATGTTGGAAGTCCTAATCGTGTTGAACGCTACGGACAATATAATACCATGGACAATGATTCAGAAGTCAACGCGGCTTTAGATATACTAGCAGAATTTTGTTCACAGTCCAACAAAGAAAATTCAACTAACTTTCGATTTGAGTTTAACAAATCAGCAACTAATTCAGAAGTAAGCATATTAGGACAATATCTAAGACAATGGTGTAATCTACAAAACTTTCACACACGTATGTTTAGAATAATGCGTAATGTATTCAAGTTTGGCGATCAATTGTTTATTAGAGATCCTGAAACAAAAAAATTATTTCATGTTGATCCTGCAAAATTAATAAGAATTATTGTTAATGAATCTGAAGGCAAAACACCAGAGCAATATATCATACGTGATATGAATTTAAACTTCAAAGATATGGTAGCTACAACTCCGCATATTACTAATGGTAATATTACAGGAGGAGGTAGTGGATATCAAAGCGGCGGCGTAAGAGGTATGGTTGGTAATGCACCTCAACAAGCAGGTAGTAGATATCAGCAAGGTGAAGGTGAAGTAGCAATTAACGCTGAACATATAGTACATTTAAGTTTATCAGAAGGACTTGATAACAATTATCCTTTCGGTAATTCACTTTTAGAAGGTATATTTAAAGTTTATAAACAAAAAGAACTATTAGAAGATGCAATTATAATTTATAGAGTACAAAGAGCACCAGAGCGAAGAGTGTTTTATGTAGACGTAGGAAACATGCCAACGCACCTTGCGATGCAATTTGTTGAGCGTGTAAAAACAGAAATACATCAAAGAAGAATACCAAGTTCAACAGGCGGAGGTAATAATGTAATTGATAGTAGTTATAATCCGTTGTCAATTAATGAAGATTATTTCTTTCCGCAAACAGCTGAAGGTAGAGGATCAAAAGTAGAAACATTACCAGGAGGCACAAACCTAGGAGAGATCGATGATCTCAGATACTTTACTAATAAGCTCGTACGTGGCTTACGAATTCCTAGTTCATATTTACCGACCGGGGCAGATGATGCTACTAGTTCGTACAATGATGGAAGAGTAGGCACAGCATATATTCAAGAATTAAGATTTAACAAGTATTGTGAAAGATTACAAGGACTTGTTACACAAGCGTTTGATAAAGAATTTAAATTATTTTTATTAGAAAAAGGTGTTAACATTGATACATCAATGTTTGATTTAAAATTTCAACCGCCACAAAATTTTGCAAGTTATAGACAAGCAGAACTTGATAATGCAAGAGTCCCAACATTTACACAGATGAGTGCAATACCTTACGTGTCAAATAGATTTGCACTAGAAAGATTTTTAGGATTTAGTAAAGAAGAAATTGCAGAAAATGAAAGATTATGGAGAGAAGAGAATGATGAAAACTTACAACCACCTCCAGGTGATTCTTCAGGCGAAATGAGAAGTGTTGGTATCAGTTCTGCAGGTATTAGTGCAGACATTGATGGAGCCGAAGATATTCTTGATGATACACCAGCACCAGAAGATGGCGGAGCAGGAGCACCACCAGATACAGTAACAGGAGATACACCAGGCGGAACACCTCCTCCAGGAACAGACCAAACGGTATAAATACTAGCATGATACTACGTGAATTATTTTATTTTGACAAAGACACACTTGATACTATACAAGATGATTCTTATGAACCACAGTATGATCAATCTGTTGTAAAATCAGACGACACAAGAAAAACAAAACTTACTCTTACACAAATTAACAGGGCAAGAAAAGGTTCTGAAGCACATATCAAAGAAAAAAATAAAGAGCTTAATATCACTAGACAAATGTATGGTTTAGCGGCTCAGGCGGCAGCAGCTGGTGTCTAAGCTAGATGACAAAACCCAACAAAGCTGATTACACAAAAGATCAATGGCGCAAGCTCAAAGAAAAAATTAAACAAGAAAAAGCAGCAAAAAGAGCAGCCAAAGCTAATAAATTACCACCCCGTCCAACAATACAAAATTTAAATAACAATATAACATCTTTTGTTTTAGGCAACGGATTAAGTCGACATCCTGTTGACCTACAAGTTATTAAAAACTATGGCAAAGTATATGGATGTAATGCTATATATAGAGAATACGATCCTGATTATTTAATTGCAGTTGATGTTAAAATGGTTTTAGAAATTAACAAACACAAATATCAATTGCGTAATGATCAAGTTTGGACAAATCCAAACAAAGCATATAATAATATGTCAAAGTTAAATTTCTTTCAACCAAGCAAAGGATGGAGTAGTGGTCCTACTGCTTTATGGCTTGCTAGTCAACATGGACCTCAGCAAATTTTTATATTAGGCTTTGACTATACAGGTAAAGACGGAGGTAGTCACTTTAATAATATATATGCAGATACAGAAAACTATAAAAAATCAATAGACGGAGCTACTTATCATGGAAATTGGCTTAAACAAACTGCTACAACTATCAAAGAACATCCGCGTATAAACTACACTAGAGTAATAGCTATAGATAATTATTCTCCAGACGAACTAAATATTTTGAGCAATTATAACACAATGGAAATGCAACATTTTTTAAAAATTTTCGCTATCTAGCAGAAAATTTGCAAAAAGTGTCGTTTTGAGCCTATTTTCGGGCATATTTTCGTATAAATAGTAAATACAATTGACAGCCTTACCGTGAAGGTAAAATAATTTATTATATATAGGAGAATAAAATGGCAGATTCAAAACAATTCGAAGAAATGCTTGAATGCCTGGTTAACGAAGACAAGGCCAAAGCAGAAGAACTTTTCCACAATATTGTGGTTGAGAAATCCAGAGAAATTTATGAAAACCTTTTAGAAGATGATCTAGAAGATGAGTCAGTAGATGAAACATCTGATGAGGAAGTTGATGAAGCTTCTAAAGATGATGAAGAAGTTGACGAAGCAATGGACGATGACGCTGAGAAAAAAGCGAAAAAAGCCAAAAAAGACAAAGAGATGAAAGAAGAAAGCGACGAAGAAGTCGATGAAGCTTCTGATGATGATGAAGTAGAAGAAGATTTTAATCTTGATGAATTTGAAGTCGAAGGCGAAGACGACATGGACATGGACAAAGGTGATGCAGCTGATGGTATGATGGCTGATATTGCTGACATGGGCGACGAAGAAGGCGGCGAAGATGAGCCAGAAGGCGACATGGAAGAAAGAGTCGAAGATCTAGAAGACGCTTTAGACGAATTAAAAGCAGAATTTGAAGAAATGATGGCAGACAAAGAAGGCGGAGACGATATGGACGACGCTGAAGATGAAATGCCAGCTGATGATGCTGAGATGGATATGGACGATGAAGAAGGCGACGAAGAAATGCCAGAAGCATCAGACGAAGAAGTTGATGAAACATCAGACGACGAGGTTGAGGAAGGTTCTAAAGAAGAACTATCTCCAACAGAGCAGATGCGTGAATATGTTGAAAAAATTACACCTAAAATGGGTGACAACGGTGCAAACACCAAGTCTCCAGTAGCAGGTGCTAACAACATGGGCGGAGATGCTTCAAACTTAGTACAAGGCGCAGACGAAAAAGGTATGACACCAGCAAGTCCAAAAGATATTGCAAGTGGTAACGTAAATGTTCCAGGTGGCAAAGCTTCTAAGTCAATGAAGTCTGATACTAAAGGCCATGGCGCAGAGAAAAAAGGCGCAGGCGACACAGCAGCCAATAAAAAAAGTACTATTGGTAGCTAATTAATATAAGGTATTTGGATGGTGATGAATTTATCTGAGACACTGACTTTCGACGAAGCAAAAATTGTCGTTGAGTCTGCCAATGAAGGGAAAGACTTGTATATGAAAGGTATTTGTATACAAGGCGGAGTACGCAATGCTAATCAGCGTGTTTATCCTGTACAAGAAATTGGTAGGGCTGTCAAAACTCTCAACGATCAATGCTCAGGCGGATATAGCGTTCTCGGCGAAGTTGATCATCCAGAAGGACTGAATATTAATTTAGATCGTGTAAGCCATATGATCACAGAAATGTGGATGGAAGGCGACAACGGTTACGGAAAACTTAAAATTTTACCAACACCTATGGGACAACTAGTGAAAACAATGCTTGAAAGCGGAGTCAAACTAGGTGTCTCATCACGTGGTTCTGGTAACGTTAGTGAAAGCGGAAACGGAGAAGTTTCCGATTTTGAAATTATCACTGTGGATGTAGTGGCACAGCCATCAGCACCCGGTGCATATCCAACTCCAATTTATGAACAACTTATGAATGCACGAGGTGGAATGAAGGCTTATCAATTTGCACAGGCAACAAAAGAAGACCCTAAGGCACAAAAATATTTAAAAGAATCTCTGATTAATATAATCAGTAGACTCCAATAAAAGGAGAAATAAAACATGTTGGATGCACTAAAAACACTTTTCGAAAACGATGTTGTTTCAGAGGATGTGCGTAAACAAATTGAAGAAGCGTGGGAAGCAAAAATTAAAGAAAATAAACTTGCTGTAACCGCCGAACTCCGTGAGGAATTCGCTCAGAAATACGAACACGATAAGGCTACTATGGTAGAAGCCATTGACAACTTAGTATCTGAGAGATTATCTGCAGAAATTACTGAATTTACAGAAGATCGTAAACAGCTTTCTGAAGCTAAAGCAAAATATGCAGTAGCTATGCGTGAAAATGCAAAGTTACTAAAAGGTTTTGTAATGGAATCACTTAAAAAAGAGGTTTCAGAGCTACACGAAGAACAAAAATCAATGGCTAACAACTTTTCTAAATTAGAAAATTTTGTTGTTGACGCATTGGCCAACGAAATATCTGAGTTCTACGAAGACAAAAAAGACTTAGCTGCTACCAAGGTAAAACTTGTCAAAGAAGCTAAGAAACACTTGGCTAAAGTTAAAGAAAACTTTATTCAAAGAAGTGCTAAAGCAGTTTCTTCAACAGTTGACAAAGCTCTTAGAGGAGAAATTAAACAACTTAAAGAAGACATTGATGCAGCACGTAAAAATGACTTTGGGCGTAAATTGTTTGAAGCATTTGCAAATGAATATCAAGGTAGTTATCTAAACGAAAAATCAGAAACTGCTAAGTTATTAAAAGTTGTTAATGTTAAAGACAAGCAGATAGCAGAAGCTAAAGCATTTGCTGTTAAAGCAAAGAAAGTAGTAGAAGCACAACAAGAACAAAAGAAACAACTTGTTGAATCTGCACAGCGTAAAGAAATCATGCATGGGTTGATTGCACCATTAAGTAATCAACAGCAAGAGATTATGAAAGACTTACTGGAATCAGTTCAAACTAACAGATTACAATCTCAGTTTGACAAATATTTGCCAACGGTTATAGACGGCGAAGCACCAGAAAAAGCTAAAAAGGCTACACTTACAGAAGGCACAGAAATTACAGGCAATAGAGAAATAGTTCAAACTAGTAAAACAGTAGACGATAATGTCGTTGACATTAGACGTTTAGCTGGAATTTAATAAGGAGATATAATATGTCAGAACTACTAGAAAGTCGCTGGCAGGAGACCAAAGGTGCTCTTCTTGAAGGCTTAAATGGCAACAAGAAAGCAGTTATGGCAAGTACACTCGAAAACACTCGTAAGTATTTGTCAGAGGCAGCAGGCACAGGTGCAACTTCCGCCGGTAATATCGCAACACTTAACCGTGTTATTCTTCCAGTCATCAGACGTGTGATGCCAACAGTTATCGCTAACGAGTTGGTAGGCGTACAGCCGATGACAGGACCAGTGGGTCAGATCCACACACTTCGCGTTCGTTATGCTGAAAGCAATGACAACGCAACAGCAGGTGAAGAGGCTCTTAGCCCATTCAAAATTGCAACTGCATACTCAGGTACGGGTACAGATCCGTCTGGTGTTGCTGATGCAACTGCAACCAAAGAAGGTTTGCCAGGACGTAAAATGTCCATCCAGATCTTAAAACAGACTGTAGAAGCAAAATCCAGAAAGCTATCAGCTCGCTGGACTTTTGAAGCTGCACAGGATGCACAATCCATGCACGGTATTGATGTAGAAGCAGAAATTATGGCTGCTTTAGCACAAGAAATTACCGCTGAAATTGATCAAGAGATCATTCAGAGCTTAACTACATTGTCTGGAACAGCCGCTGAAACTTATGACCAAGCTGCTGTATCTGGTACAGCTACTTTTGTTGGTGATGAGCATGCTGCTCTTGCAGTTCAAATTAACAGAGTATCAAACTTGATCGCTCAAAGAACAAGAAGAGGTGCAGGTAACTTTGCAGTTGTTAGCCCATTTGCGTTAACAATTCTACAATCTGCTACAACTTCTGCGTTCGCTCGTACTACTGAAGGTACTTTTGAAGCACCAACAAACACTAAGTTAGTTGGAACTTTAAATAGTGCAATGAAAGTGTATGTCAACACATATGCGGCTGATAATGCTGCTGTACTTGTTGGCTACAAAGGTACTAGTGAGTCTGATGCTGCTGCATTCTACTGCCCATACATTCCATTGATGAGTAGTGGTGTAGTGTTAGATCCAAGTTCATTCGAACCAGTTGTGTCTTTCATGACTAGATATGGTTACGTTGAGCTTTCTAACTCAGCTTCATCGCTTGGTAACGCGGCTGATTACTTAGGTAACGTTGCAATTACTAACGGTAACGTAAGCTTCAGCTAATAGTTAACACAACTAATTTAAATAGGCCCTTCGGGGCCTATTTTTTTGACTTTTTTATCCAAAAAAGGTTGACTTTACACATAAAGATGTTATATTAGTAATTAAGCATTAGGAGAGTAATTAACTCTTAATTATAGTGCAAGGAAGAGGCCTTTACCAGAAGGGTCGAACTTGACTAACCAGGGATGGTACCCAGGGCTTGTAGGAGAAATCCGCAGGTTCACATCGCAGTCACTAGCGGGGTTAGGTTGTACGTATTAGAATGGTATTCCGGTACGTGCTTGTAGGTGTAACCAAGTCCTACCTATTTTGCTTACTATTTTAAAAAGGCGTCTTATGACGTCTTTTCTCTTTTTTATTATTCCAAAACAATTATTTGTAAACTGATAAATACTTGTGTCATAAATCGGGCCACTAATGTGGACTTATGCAGATTGACCTACTGCGTATTACGTAAAAAGTATAAAGGAGAAAACAAATGGGAAGACCAATTAACAAGAGATTTTTTGGCGCAACAGGCGACAATACTCAACCAACTATAGCAATTAGATACCATGATGGTACAGCATCTAGAGAAGGATTTATTCTTTCTCAAAGAGGTACTAACAAATTTAATTGCGATAGTGCCGCTGGTTCTGCAAAAATTTGCAGACTAGTAAATGAAATTGCACCTAATGCAGAAGGCGAATGTGCTTTAGTAGGTATTACACCAGGTGGTGGAGCAATAATACTTAAAAAAATGTTCAACAGAACAGCAGTAGACTTTGATAACAATCGTTACAAGTGGACTGTTGAAGACGATTCAACAGAATCATTAATTAGGTTAACAGCTATTTAATATAATAGGGGGAGAAATCCCCCTATTTTAAAAAGGAATTATAATGTCAAAGTATTTAAGAATTGGAAATGGTGATTACAATATCGTTACAAAAGAAGGTGGCGAAATCACATTAGATACGACAGACGGTTTACTTAATGGTACAGGAAAAGTAATTGTAACTGGAGACTTAGAAGTCAAAGGCGATACACAAACTATAAATTCAACTACTGTTGAAATAGCTGATAATATAATAGTGCTTTCAAGAAACAATGTAGCCGCAGGTTTACCTGCTTCATTAAACTATAGAAGTGGTATTGAGATTGAAAGAGGTTCAGAGTCAAACGCATTTATGGTATATGATGAACAATTATCTTGGACATTAGGTGGAACTTCAGGCACAGGAACATGGACGTTTGAACAAGGCACTACTGTTGTACCTATAAAAGCAACAGGAATGTTTTCTGATGCTAACTTATTTTTAAATCCCGGTACAGGTGTAATATCTGCAACAAACACAACAAATTACGAACAAAGAGTGTTTCAATATGGCGGAGGTGCAGTCACAGGCGGAGCTTTGGACGACGATATTATACCAAATGCAAAATCTGTAGTTGATTATGTAACTTATGCACTTGCATCAGGTGCTGTACCTGCAAGACTACAAGAATCAGATACATCAATTGAAGCACATGATCAAAGTGTTACAGGCACAGATAGTAAATTACAATTTGATATTGATAATGTACAAGTTGCAAATATATACTCTGACAGAATTGAAGCATTTGACATAATGATTCAAAACAATGAAATAACTACAACAGCTAGTAATACTGATTTAGTACTAGGTTCACCAGGTACGGGTTCAGTAAAAATTAAGGACAACATTGAAATTACTGAAACTCCAGGTGAAAACGATGTTGCATCAGATCCTAGTGCGCCTACTGAAGGTATTAAAATTTATTCTAAAACGCAATCAACTGGGGGATCGGGATTGTTTTTCGTTAATAAGAGTAGTAATAGAGACGAATTGATAAGTAAGAATAAAGCATTAGTCTATAGTATGGTGTTCTAAAGGAAATAAAAATGGCGATAACAACAAATCAATTAACATTAACACAAAAAGATGTATTAACCGTTCCTGCTAGTTTAACATATGCTGTAACAAATGTGTTAGTTTGTAACACATATAGTCCTAGTGGTGGAAGTGCATCTACTAGAAATGCAAATTTTACAATGCATATTATCCCGTCAGGAAGTGCATTGAACAATAATATAACTTGTGTAGTAAAAGAATTAAATCTACCAGCAGGCGAAACTTTTACATTTGATTCAGAAAGAATTGTTTTAAGTGCAGGAGATAAAATTACTTTTACAGCATCTCCTGATCAAGGATCAGGAAATACAGATTTAGCTTGTGTAGTTAGTTACATGGAAGTATAAGATGCGTTTACTAAAAGGTCAAAATACTAACCAGCGTAATATTTATGGTAGAGGTGTACAAATAGATACATTAGACCAAGTAGTTGCAGACAGTACAAATTCAATTCGTATACCTGCAGGTACAACAGCTCAGCGTCCTGTAACTCCTGCTAACGGACAAATAAGATATAACACAAGCAATAATAAATTTGAAGGTTATGAAAACGGTGCTTGGAGAAATTTAAGATATGCAGAACCCTTTCCAGCAGGTATTATACAGCAAAGTTTAGGTAACGGCGATGCAACAGCAGTATGTTTTGGGCCTTTGAATTCACAAGATACAAATCAAGTTGCTCCAGCGGCGGCTCAAAATGTTCTAGTGCTTGTTGAAAATGTATTTCAGTTGGCAACTACAAACTATACACTTGTACAGAATCCAACAGCAGCAACAGGGACAGGCGGAGAAGTAACTGCTGGTTCTTTTCAAGTAAGTACAGAATATAAAATTGTCACAGTTGGCACAACAGACTTTACAGCTATTGGTGCAAGTGCAAATACTGTAGATACAGTATTCACAGCTACAGGCGCTGGTACAGGCAATGGTACAGCAAGACCAACAGGATATTATCTAGTGTTTACATCTGCACCTGATGCAGGTAAACCAGTAACTGCCCTACATAACTTCGATAAGTAAACCTATAAATACTGTATAGGAGATACAGTATGGCCGTAGGTAGAATATCGGGACCACTTTTAAAAGAAAATTTAGAACGTAACGGAGTTGATTTAGACTTTCGTAATCAACCCTCTGACACTCCTTTATTATTTTTTGATGTTAGCACAAGTAGATTAGGTATTAAAAAAGATGCACCTGCTACTGATTTAGATATTATTGGTGCAAGTATGCGTACTAGTGACTTACAAGTATCAGCAAATAACACTCAAATAGCAAATTATACCTTGAATGGTAATACCTTACAAGTTTCAACAGGAAATATTTTGTTTAATGCGGCAGAGGCAATTAGAGCAACTACAGTTGAAACAGATAATATTAGAATTACTGACAATACAATTTCTACATTTAATAGTAATGCTAGTTTTGACATTACTCCAAATGGCACAGGAAGAGTTGAAGCATATTCGGATATGAAAATTTTTGGAAATTTAGATACTCCACA
>TARA_B100001057_G_scaffold223537_1_pt1 | contig 15288 bp, 18 predicted proteins | sample TARA_B100001057 | Tara Oceans TARA_B100001057 (sample SAMEA2621839) | marine metagenome | biome: marine biome (ENVO:00000447); feature: surface water layer (ENVO:00002042); material: "saline water (ENVO:00002010), including plankton (ENVO:xxxxxxxx)" | depth 5 m
GGAACCAAATCCAAATAGAAATCTAAATCTAGCCATTAATTCTAATTTAGGACTTGATGGTAAAATGGTATCTAAGTTAATTGACAAGATAAATAAAATAGAAGATGAAAATAGAGTAAATGAGTTTATTATTTTTACATCAGTCGATACTTGGGGAGAACAAGCAGAGTATATTCGTAATGGATTAGAGTTCAATTTATTTTGGGATAATATGAATATGGTATTAGAAAGATGTCCAAGAATAAATCTGACTATTATGTCGACTTATAATGCATTATCAGTTCCTAATTATGATAAACTTATTACGAATGTTCAAGACTTAAAAACAAAGTATGGTTCACCCGATAGATATTGGTCATCAGCAGTATTTTTAGATTCAAGTTATCTAAGATATCCAAGTCATCAAACTGTACAAATATTACCAGAAAAATTCGATAAAAGGATTTTGGAACAATCACAATTATTACAAAAAAATTCTATGGTTGAAAAAGGTAAAATAGTTAATTATGGATATGCTGATATCGAAATACAAAAGATAAAAAGAATTTATGATTGGAAAATAGCAAAGTGGGAAGGAAAAGAAGAACAAATTAAATCACAAAGATATAATTTTGGTAAGTTTTTTCAAGAACACGACAAACGTAGGGGAACAGATTTTTGTAAAACTTTTCCAGAATTAGCAGAGTTTTATGAGGATTGTTTGAAGATAAAGTTATGAAGTATGTTATAGATATAGACGGAACAATATGTAAAGAAGTCGGTGAGGTAATCGGTAGAGAACCTTATACGGACAGAATAAAACAAATAAACAAATTGTATGATGAAGGACACACAATAGTTTTTTATACTGCTCGTGGGTTAAAGAGTGGTAGAGGAGAAAAACATTATCGTCCAATTACAGAACAACAATTAAAAGAGTGGGGAGTTAAATATCACGAGTTGTGTTTTAAAGGACACAATGGAGATTACTTCATAGATGATAGAGGAATAAACGCAGAGGATTTTTTTAATGATACTGATATCACATAGGGGAAATATAAACGGACCAAATCCAGAAATGGAGAACGACCCAACATATGTTGAAAATACCATAGCAAAAGGATTCAACGTAGAAGTTGATGTATGGAGTAAAGGTTCAGACTTTTATCTTGGACACGATAAACCAGAGAGTCAAATTAGTGAATTATTTTTAAGACACGGACGTATATGGTGCCACGCAAAAGATATAAAAACATTTTACAAATTGATAGAGATTGGGGTTCATTGTTTTTCACACGACCAAGATGAAGTAGCACTTACGACAAAGGGTTATCTTTGGTCTTCGTATGGAAACCAAATGACTGATAAATCTATTTGTGTTATGCCACCAAAAAATAAACAATTAGAAACAAATATAGCAGGAGTATGTAGTGATTACATTGGACATTACAAATAATTGGGAAGTAGTAGATAAAGATAATATCACAGGTAGACTTAACGTTATGTGGTTATCACCTGAAGGAAAGGGTATATTTACAAGAGAGTTTTCTCATATGTCAATACTAAATATGATATGTGAAAAATCTAACGTAAATGATTTTTGGGACGTTCAAGAAATAAAAAGTCATAATATACACGACGCAGTTCAATTAGAATATCCAGATTTTAAAGACAATAATTTACATTTAGCCGAATTGATGAAATCGTTTATGAAAGCTACAAAATTTGTAAGAATTTCAGGTCCATACCGACATTTTAAAATAAGTAATGATGGATATGGACACGTAGCAAAATTATTAGAAACTAGGGAGTTCGTTGTGGAATCATATCAACCACTTACTGACGAACAACTTGAGTTTATTAGAAAAGTAATCGACACTTATAATTTAGATAGACGAGAAGAAATATTAATTAGAGATTTTACAGGAACACCTAATACATTAGAGGGCCAAATATATCCATTAAAAAAAGTTAATTTATACTTTGATAAAGTAGACGGAGACTTTTTTATACCTAATGGAATACCCGAAGAATATGGAAAGTTTTATGTTCCTAACTTTGATGCTTATTGGTTTAGAAAAGAAAATGGTGTCGAACCAGCAGTATATCCGACAGATATGAGACAAGGATATTTTTCAAATATGTATGGTGTAGATGATATTTCACCAGATGAAAAAAACTTTAAAGGATATTATTTGATTGAGGGATTTGGTTCAGCATTAAATGCTATGGGATTGAATAATGAGTGTAAAGGAATATATGAATCAGTATTTAAGTATATTGGTGATAAAAGTCTTAAGTTATTACAGGATGGAGTTTTAAAATTGTGTATTTGTTATTTACAAGAGTCTTTTATAACTGACAACATTATACACGCTATACATTATAATAGTAAGAGATTAAATATAAACAATTTTTGTGTAATTGTCAATGATTTTTTAGTTGAAAGAAGATACTTGGGTTGGTGTAGAAGACACAATGAGCAACCAAGATTTGAAACAATAATATTTTGTCATTCATTAGTTGAAAAATCACACGAAATAAGTAAATTATTAGAGGGTGAGGAAATATATCATTTAGCAGAAGATTATAATGACCATACTGGTTCAGCTCTATCATTAGATGAATTTTACAAATCAAAAAATACACTAAGGGACAATACTATCTTGTCAATGAACAGAAGACTAAGAGAACACAGATTAGCGACTCTTTGTGTATTGAGTAAAAACAATTTAGTAAAAGATAATGGTGTTAGTTTTCAATTCACAATAGACAAAAATTACCCTTATAATGTCAATGGATTTTTTAGAGATATGGAAAGATACAATGAATACAAAGTCGAGTATGAAAAATTAAGAAAAATGGAATATCAATATGTAGACTATCCATTAGCGTTAGAGGCAAAAGACGGAATGAACCACGGATATGGTTGGGAAAATAAATTACCGTACATAAACTCATATATCAACATAACAACAGAAACCGATTTTGTAAATCCTACTGGCTATGCTTCTGAAAAAGTTTGGAAACCAATTGCATATTTGCAACCATTTATATTGGTCGGTAGTCCACATACACTTAAATTTATTAGGTCTTTTGGATTTAAAACTTTCAATGGATTTATAGATGAGAGTTATGACAGAGTTGAAGAAATCGACAAGAGATTTGCACTAATTGAAAAAGAAATAGAAAAGATATCTAAAATGTCTAAACAAGAAATACACGATTGGTATTGGAGTATGGAAGATATATTAGTTCATAATCACAAACTATTTTTAGATATAGGGGAACACAAAGCAGACCAATACAAAAAAATGTTTAAACAATTACAAGGAATATAATGAAAATACTAATAACAGGCGGAGCAGGATACTTAGGTTCAGTCATTACAAGAAACCTATTAAAGAAACACAAAGTAATCGTATATGATAATTTAATGTATAACCAAACATCATTAGTTGATTTGTGTCATCACGAAAACTTCACATACCATTATGGAGATGTTCGTGAGTGGAGTAAGTTAAAATACTTGGTAGAACAAGTTGATGTGATTATACCACTTGCAGCATTAGTTGGTTTTCCAAGTTGTGAAAAAGACAAGGAATTAGCCACAAGTATCAACACCACACAAATACAAAACATAGTTGATATATTGACACCAGACCAAAAGATTTTATATCCAAATACAAATAGTGGTTATGGTAGTAGAACAGAAGGTATGGTTGATGAAACAAATGATTTGACACCAATCAGTCATTATGGAGTTACGAAGTGTGAGGCAGAGGACTACATATTACAAGAAAGTAATGGTATAGTTTTTAGATTAGCAACGGTGTTTGGTGTGTCGAGTCGTATGAGATTAGATTTATTGGTAAATGAATTTGTATACAAATTATTAACAGACAAATACATTACGTTATTTGAACACGAGTTTGTTAGAAACTTTATTCATATACAAGATGTAAGTAGTGCATTTGAGTTTATGATTGAAAACTATGACAAATATCAAGGACAAATATTTAATGTTGGATTATCAGATACTAATATCAACAAAAAACAATTAGTAGAAAGAATACAAAAACAAATACCAAATACATCAATTACATATTCAGATTATTTTGAAGACCCTGATAAAAGAAATTATGTAGTTAGTAATGAAAAAATAGAAGCAACAGGTTGGAAACCACAATATAGTTTGGACGACGGAATTACAGAATTGATACAAGCATACAAAATGATAGTTCCACAAGAAAGTTCAAGATATAGAAATGCCTTTCCACTAAGTTATGGACAATCAATATGAGTTTTAAATATAAAGTAGAAGAAAGTAAAGTATTGCCAGATGTAGAAATATTTACACCAGATATTTGGACAGACTATCGTGGAACAATGTGGACACATTGGGAAAAGTCTATGGATACACCAATTCAAACGATATCTAAATTCACACACTCTCGTAAAAATGTTCTAAGAGGATTACACGGAGATAATGAAACTTGGAAACATATTACTTGTGTATATGGTGCATTTTATTTAGTGGTGGTTGATTATCGTAAAGATAGTCCAAGATATTTACAATGGGATAGTTTTACACTTGACGATAAAAATTGTAAAAGTGTATTGGTTCCACCAGGTTTTTTAAACGGACATTTATGTTTATCAGATGAGTGTGTATTTCACTACACACAATCTTATCCAAACGACTACGTGGATTGGCAAGACCAAATCTCAGTAAAGTGGAACGATAAAGATTTAAACATTAATTGGCCAATAAAAAATCCAATATTAAGTGAGAGAGACAAGTGAAGTATATAGATAAATTTAAAAGAATTTATAAAGATTGGTGGATGTCAAATCTTGATGTTGACTTTTACACCAAAACAGAACCAAGACATCTTATTGCAAATTCAAGTAGATATTTAAGTGAAGTTTTTCACAAAAGAAACTTTATAGTAAATGATAAACAACAATACTTTGGAAACAAAGAGACCTTTAAATATTTATCTATGAACTTTTGGGATAATGATGTTCCTTTTAGAAGACTATTAGAAAATGATGAAAAGGTAATAGTTCAAGCAGGGTTACACCCTATAACAGACTCTACTTATCCAATCTATGATACTAAACGTTGGTTTTTTGATTTGTTCTTAGAACCTAATATAGTTCGTAAAATGAGAAACGGAACATTAGTTTTATTATTATATCAAGGGTGGGAAGCAGAAAATTTTGAAGACGAACTTTATAGTAAGGTAAAGTCGGACAAATACAAAACATACTATCATATGTTTAAAGATGTTTTAGACCAATATAAATTACCTAAATCATCTATGATTATTCTTAGTAGTAATTTATTCGGTAATGACCACGAGGACTATGGTGTCAATGTAATCTATGATAACATAATGGAGTGGAACTCATTACACCGAGGTATAGCAGAAAGCTATGCCAGAAAAATGTTAAAAGAAACGGGACACGATTTCAGAAGTATAAATATGGATTATAGTGTTGATGAGTATTTAGAATCTATAAAAAATAATGAGAAAAGAATATGTAGACTAAGTAGAACAAAACATCAACAAAGAGATTGGATGTTATACTTGATGAAACAAAATAATTGGTTGGATAGAAGTTTAGTAGAACAAAAGTTTTTTAACAGAAATCACATTGACAATGATACCTACACACATAAAACTGCGATTGACTTTTGTAGTAGTAATTTGAATTATAATGATAATGAAGAATACAAATATTTAGCAGATAATTTCAAAAACATTGATAAAAATACAACACAAGAATTAGAGGCTAGAGTTCCTATGATTGCCAGTGATTATGAAACACACCCTAAATTCAAACCTGATACAATTCACTCTAATCTACCAATACCATATGATGTATATAATAAATCAGTTTTTAGTTGGGTATCAACTTCATTACCAGATAGAACTGATATGGTATTTTTAAATCAATCAACGTTTAATCCGATATTATTTTACCACCCAATAGTTTGGTTAAGTAATCCAAGGACAGTTGAATACTTCAAAAAGTGTGGATACAAATCATATGATTGGTTGTTTGAGTCTGAGGATAAGGCCGACAAAGCAGAAATTTTTTCACATAGACTTTTACATAATTTACACGATATTAATAAAGTTATGAATATGAGTAATGATGAATTATACAATAGAATTAAAGACAATAAAGATACATTAGTTCACAATAGAAACTTGTTGATTAGATGTAAAAGTATTGATAGAATAATAACACAAATATACGAGATGATTTATGAAACAGAAATTTAACATAGTGATTCCAATGGCGGGCCGAGGTTCACGATTTACCGAACAAGGATACACGGATTCAAAACCATTTATAGATGTAAATGGAAAACCAATGATACAAAGAGTAATTGAAAACTTAGGAATTGAGTTTGACAAAAATTATATGTTTGTATTGATTTGTTTAAAAGAGGACTTTGAAAAATATGACTTTACTCAGTTTGACAATATAATTGGACACTATTCTTATGATATAATAATATTAGATGATGTAACTGAGGGTGCTGCACAAACAATATTAACCGCAAAAGAACTCATAAATGACGATACACCAATGTTGAGTTTAAACACAGACCAAATGATAGACTACAATCCAGACCATATGTGGACAATAGCAGAACACTATGATGGATATATGCCTTGTTTTTGGGGAGATAGTGAGGATTGGAGTTATGCCAAAACACTTGACAATGGATATGTTCAAGAGGTAGCAGAAAAGAAAGTCATATCAAACAATGCGACAGCAGGATATTACTATTGGAAAAAAGGTAGTGATTTCGTAAAGTATGCAGAACAGATGATTGAAGACAATAGTAGAACCAATGATGAGTTTTATGTAGCACCAGTTTACAATTGGGCTATACGAGACGGAAAGAAAATAGGTATTGGTATGGTTGATAAAGTATATGAATTAGGAACACCAGAATATTTGGAGATGTATCTTGAAGAAAATGATTCTATGTGAGGGTGATAGTTGGACATCAGGTGATATGATAAATCCTGAACTAAAAACATTAAATGTAAATCACAAAGACAATGATGATTACAGACTACCAAAAGTATGGCCACATAAATTAGGTAAATTACTTGGTGTTGATGTTTTAAATACTTCAATGGCAGGTTCATCTAATGACGGAATAGTTCGTAGAGTAGTAAGTAATGTTTTAGACTTGTTGAAAAAATATGATAGTAAAGATATATTTGTAATCGTTGGTTGGTCATCACCAGAAAGAAAAGATTTTTATTTTAATAATGGTAATGACAAACATTGGGAAACTATTTTTCCAAATGCCATAAACGATACCGACCAAATATCAGACATAGAAAAAGAAAGACAAGAGTTTTATAAAACTTATCTTCAATACTATTGGAACGAAGAAGAATATTTTAATCGTTATATTCATAACAATCTATACTTACACTACTTTTTAAAAAGTAATAATATAGAACATTTATTTTTTGACGCATTCTACGAAACAGAATTAGGTCATCATCACAAATCACAAATGAGAGATGTAATTGATAATGATGATTTTTTACAAATAACCAAAGACATATTTAAAAAAACATCTTTTAAAAACTTTTTGTTAGATGATAACAATGAATTTAAAGATGGATTGTTTAACGAGTATGACCCACACCCAAGTGAAAAAGGACATCAGTTGTGGGCAGAAGAATTATACAAGGATATAAGTGAGTAAACCAATAACATACGCATATTTAGAAACAACAAACTATTGTAATTTAAATTGTAGTTTTTGTAATCGTGATGAAGTTATTGGTCCATTAAAACATATGTCATTAGAAAATTGGGGTAAGTTGTTGGACGGAATAAAACACCACCCAATCAAAGAAGCAAAACTTATGGGTATGGGAGAACCAATGCTACACCCACAATTTGATGAAGTGTGTCGTATGTTCAAAGAAACTTTTCCAGATTGTTTTTTAATCGTAGCAACAAATTGTCAATATAAGATAAAGGATAAGTTTCGTGAGTGTATGAAATATATCGATATGTTGTATTTGTCTATCGACGGATACAAAGAACATTATGAACGAGATAGAGCACCAGCAAAGTGGAGTAAGTTGATGAGATTTCTTGAAGAATTCAAATCAGTAGATAGACTTAATTGTAATGTAGTTGTTAATTATGTGGTAAATGCTTATAATGTCCACGATATACCTAAAATAGATAAATTAAGAAAAGAACATAACTTAGGTGAATTAAGATTGAACATAGCGACCATTTGGAGTGCAGATGAACTAATGGCAGATGATATGGCAACATCAGGTTATAAACAAGAAGATTTGGACTATTTGAGAGAAAATTGGAGTGAACAAATTATGGGTAAATCCAAATGGGATTTTTCTGATTGTTATTGGGTTCAAAATGGATTATATACTACGGTTGAAGGACACGTTAAAATGTGTTGTATGAATACAGGTGCTGAACCATTTGGTAATTTATTCATAAACTCAATAGATGAGATTAGACAGATGACAGATTATCAAAATGTAAAAAAAGGTTGTGAAACAAACAATCCTACATCACATTGTAAAAATTGTTCTTACAAAGAAATCACACCAATGTTAACTCACTTACAAGTAGAACCAGAATCAGATATTAAAAAGGGAACAAGAGTAAAATTATGAAACCACATTTACATAGAGTAAAAAGAATTACAGATTATACGGATAAATCCGAATATAACTTTGTGCTAAACCAATCAGAAAGAACACAACCAATTCCACAATCTTATTATACAAAATTTTTAAGAAGTTTAAAACAAGAAGACTTTGCATATTATCCTAATACAAAAAACTTCAAAGAAAAAATATGTGAATTTTACAATGTAAAAAAAGAAAACTTATTTTTAAGTGATGGCTCGGATGTCGGTATCAAGTCTATATTTGAAACCTTCACAACTTGTGGCAATATCGTTACATCTGAGCCGTCCTTTCCTATGTATCAAGTTTACGCATCATTGTATGATTGTTCTTACAAAGGGATAAACTATGATGTAGATACATTAGAATTATCAATAGACAAAATGTTAGAATTTGTTGATGACGATACCGACTTAATCGTATTAGCAAATCCAAATAGTCCAATAGGAGATTACAAAACGATAGACGAAATCAAACCATTATTAGATACAGGTATTCCGGTATTGATTGACGAAGCATATATTGAGTTTTTAGACACCGAAGATATACATTGGGATAGTTTTATAAAATATATTGATGACTATCCAAACCTTATCATAACAAGAACTTTTTCAAAAGGTTTTGGTGCAGCAGGTTCTCGTGTCGGTATGACTTTTTCTAATCCACATTATATAGAAAACATTTCCAAGTTTAGACAAATGTATGAGATATCAGGTGTATCTATGAAGTATTGTAAATTTTTATTGAATAATCATCATTTAGTTGATATTTATTGTCGAGAAGTTGTAGATGAAAAAAAGAAAGTGGTTTCAATGTTAAAACATTATGAGGTTGTAGATTCAAATTGTAATTGGATACATTTTAATAATCAAGATGATAATAAAAGAACAAAAGAAATTTTAGAAAAACATAAAGTATTGGTAAAGTATTGTAAATTACACCCATACGGATTTAGAGAAAATTGGTGTCGTATGTCAATTCAACCAGGACTTTCAGAACAAGAATTTTTCAAGGAGTTAGTAAATGGATAAACCAAAATTTTTAAAAAACAAATATGATATTTTTACTTTTAAATCATACAAAGATGTTCCAGGTTGGGTAAATGACGCAGAATTTATTTATGAGGAAGTAGTAAAGAGTGCTGAGGACGGAGACCATTTTGTAGAGATTGGAGTTTTATTAGGACAATCCACTACACATATGGCGGAACTGATAAAAGAATCTGGTAAAGACATAAAGTTTGATGCTATTGATATATTTTGGATTATAGAGGAAGCACTACAAAACTACGAACAAACAAACCACCCAAAACAATTTTTAGATTATTATAATGATGTGAAAAATGAGTGGGATATGAACATCATAAACATTATAAAACACCCTATGAGAATATTAGAAGTTGAACAATATGTAAACTTAATAACTTGTGATGAAAAATATGCACATAAAATATACAACGACAACTCACTCAAGTTTGTGTGGATTGACGGAGAACACACAGCTAACATAGTTTATAATCATTTAATAAACTTTTGGCCCAAACTAAAAAATGGTGGTGTAATAGCAGGTGATGATATACATTATAAAGAAGTTCTTGATGATGTAGAGAAGTTTTCAAAAGAGTATAATGTAAAAGTTCAATATGATTATAATAGTTTTTTAATTACAAAGGAGTAGTATGAAAAGAAAATGGTTGCCTACCTTAGGCGAATTAATTGATAGACTAAGTATTCATCAATTAAAAGAAGTATTTATAACTGAAAACAAAAAGAATTATGCGAGTGAAATACAAGATATAGTCCACGATATAGATTTGATTCTTAAAGAACATAAAGGTGAGATTAATGGTGATGTTATTAGAGCAATCGTAGTGTTATCACAAATGAACGCACATATTTGGTATAATGAATCACAAGTTCGTAAAGGTGAAAAGGGGAGTGATAATTTATTACTAACACACGGACTAAATGGAATCAGAAACACAGCTATCAATAAAATTATGGAAGTTGTTGGTGGTAGAAAAGATTACAAAGTAGATTGTATAGCAGCAGAATATAAAGATTGGGAAGTGAGTTGGGAAGATGAAGTTTAGAGAAACAAAAAGACGTTCAACAACAAAAACTATTAGTTGGAGAATCATAGCATTCTTGACTTCTTGGTTTGTATTGATGGCAGGTTTGACCGACATACCACTTTGGAACGCAATAATAATGAACGTGTTAGGAACATTGTTTTTCTTTTTACACGAAAGAGTCTGGAATAACATAAATACGGGAAGATACGTAGAGGAATAAATTATGATAAATGAATTAAGAAATAAAACAAATCAATTAGTAGAGGATATGTTTGAAATGTGTGTAAACGCAGGGGACGGACACGTAACATCTTGTTTGTCTTGTGCAGAAATAATGACCACTTTATATTATGGTGGATTTATAAAACACGACCCAAACAATCCACAATGGAAAGAACGAGATAGATTTATGTTGAGTAAAGCACAAGCGAGTCCTATCTTTTATAGTATATTAGCAGATAGAGGATATTTCAACAAAGAAGAAATGGATAAGTTTGCACAACAAGACGGAATATTTGGAGTTCATTTACAAAGTGATGTTCCAGGTGCAGAAATATCAGCAGGTTCATTAGGACACGGATTCGGATTAGCCGCAGGTGTTGCACTAAGTGCCAAACTAAATAGAGAACTTCATCTAACTTATTGTTTATTAGGAGACGGAGAACTATACGAGGGTTCAGTTTGGGAAACAGCGATGTTCGCATCACACAATCATCTAAATAACTTAGTAGCAATCGTAGATAGAAACTATCAATGCACTATGGACTTTACAGAAAATTTATTAGAATTAGAACCAATAGAAGATAAATGGAAATCATTTGGTTGGGAAGTGAAAAGAATTGACGGACACGATATTGAACAGATTGTTGATTCATTAAAATATGTTCGTAGTCGTAGAACAAGAAAACCACTTGTAATCATAGCCGACACCGTAAAAGGTAAGGGTATTGATTACTTATCTTGTAAACCAATCTGGCACGGAGGAACACCAATTAAAGACGAAGATGTAGAAGCATCAAGAAAAGACTTACAAAGGAGTTTGAAAAATGGGTAAAGATACAAAAACAACAATACTAAATCAGAATCGTAGTCAAAGAGATTCTTTCTTCAAACAAATCTATGAAATGATGAAACACGATAAAGATATCGTAATAGTTGTTGCAGATATGTCAACACCTATTTTTGATAAAGTAAGAGAGGACTTTCCACATAGATTTTTCAACACAGGTATTGCAGAACAAAACGCTATATTAGTAGCATCAGGTTTAGCAAGAGAGGGTAAGAAAGTATTTGTATATGCAATCTCTACATTTATGGTTATGAGATGTTATGAACAAATAAGAGTTTCTCAAGGTGTTATGAAATTACCAATCACAATCGTTGGAGTTGGTAGTGGATATAGTTATGATGATTCAGGCCCAACACACCATATGTTAGAAGACATTTCTATAATGAGAGTTTTACCACATATGACAATACATAGTATTTCCGATAATGTAATGGCTAGACGAGTTGCAGAACAATCAGTAAATATGGATACACCAAACTATGTTAGATTTGATAGACACATCAGACCAGACTTATATACTGATGAGGATAACTTGTCAAATGGATTCAATGTGTTGAAAGAAGGAACAGACGGATACTTCGTATCAACAGGTATTATGACTGACGAAGCACTAAAATATTGTGATGATAAAGTTGGTGTAATTGATTTACATACTTTACCTTGTGATACAGATGAGTTAAGTAAAGTCATACAAGATAAAAAAGTAATCACATTAGAAGAACACTTTTTGCCAGGTGGTTTGGGTAGTTATGTATTGGAAATTGTTTCAGACAACAACTTAAATACAAAAGTAAAAAGAATAGGTTTAAAACAAGAATACATTTATCGTTATGGTGGTAGACAAGATAATTGGGATTACCACAATTTAAATGAAAAAAATATAGTAAAAGAAAAAAACGAGTTTTTTAAATGATAGTATTTGCAGGTTGTAGTTATACTTGGGGTTCTGGTTTACAATATGAATATCTTTACGATAAAGGTTGGAGTGTTGATGAACTAAACAAAATTCTTCCATACAATCATCACTTAGAATTATTAGAGTATGGTGCTGATGAATATAGAAAACAAAACAATTGGCCTAACTTAGTTGCAAAACAATTAAATAAATCTTTTGTTATTTCAACTTATTCAAATGGTGGTTCTAATCTTTCTACTATTTTACCAGCACTTCATTGTGTTGATAGAATATCAAGAAGTAACTCAATTACAACGATTGTGGTTCAATTTTCAGATTGGTTAAGAGATTGTGGTGATAGAGAACTTATAAAATATCCAGGTGATAAACTTGATATTACTACACAAGATTATATAGATAGTCAGATTTCAAGACAAGTAAAACAAATATCAGATTTGTGTAATGGTATATTTACAAGGTTTGATGCTAACTATCAAGATATACCTAAGAGTAATTATCCAAGTTGGGTGGGTTTGTCTTGGCAACAAGATATCGGAGACTACCTAAAAAAACATCACTCAAAGAACTTCATACCAATACATTACAAAGGAAAAGAATATACTTCATTTAGTCAAATAGATAAAGGATATAGATTGTGTGATACGATTGAAGGTCTTGACGATACACATTTAAATTCACAAGGTTGTAAAATTGTTTCAGACTCGATTGTGAGAAAGTTAAAGTCCTATGAATAAAAGACTATTTACGATTGGTTGTAGTTTTACATATTGGCATTGGCCTACTTGGAATGATTACATTGGATTGAACTTTGATGAATATCATTCATTAGGTTGTGGTGGAGCAGATAATAGATATATTTTATACAAATTTTTAGAAGCAGACAAAAAATATAAATTTACATCAGATGATTGTGTAATGGTTATGTTTACAAGTTTTAATAGAATGTCATATGTTAGTGAAAAAGATTTTCTCATACATAACATTGGTGATTTAGTTGACCATAATGTAAAAGCTCACCCAATAGGAAAAAATTATAATTTTGCAACAGCAGTATATGATAGTTGTAATGTAATTCAATCAATTGAATCAATATTAAAATCTAAAAATATTAAGTATGAATTATTACAATCTATGAAACATAACTTTTATCACGACGATTTTAAGATGGACGGAGAATTAAAACATCATTTAGATTATTGTTTAGGTTTATTCAAATATCCAGTAGTGGAAAATTGGGTTTATGAGAACTATGACTTTGATAAAGAAAAAATAACTTGGCAAGATAGTGGTATGAAAGACAACCACCCAACAATCAAGCATCACTTTGATTTTGTTAAAGAATTTTTTCCACAATACATAACAGATAAAGCTATTGAATACTACAACATTCAACAAGAAAACTTTACCAATGAATCACCACAAAAACAAGAAAAAATATTTTGGAAGTTAAGAGAGGAATTTTTTAAAAATGAAAAAATTAAGATTAATTAAAAACAATAAACACGTAGACTTATCAGGCACTTCATTAGAGGATTTGAATTATCAAAAGAATAAACTTGAATTAGAAAATAATGAGTTGTTTGATGTTTGTTGTTTTAGTGATGATGATTTACCACTACCAACGAATTACTTCAAATTAAGACCAAAAACAATTAAAGTATTTAAAACAAAAACAATAAACATTAGAAATGATGTTGAACAATGGTGTGATGTTATTGGAGTTAGTCAGACTGGTGGGTCAAGTAAAGAAACCAGCACAATTGTTCCACAATATAATATACAAAAAAATAATGATATTGTCAAGAGTAAAATTAATTTTATTCCAGTGACAATTTTTACACCAAACTATTGGTACTGTAATTCAGTTGAATTCAATGTTATAGCACAATACTACAAAGGTAATCATCATAAATTATCTTCAGAGGATTGGGAGTCTTGGTATATACACGAGGGTAAAGATTTAATTAGTGAAAAAGAAAAAGAGTTTTTACCATTTGTTAATTTTATCAAAAGAATAGGTTTCAATTATGAATAAAGTAGCAGTTTGTATTACAGGTGAAATGAGATATTGGGAAATAACAAAACATATTTTTAAAGATTGGGATGTAGATTTTTTTGTATCTACTTGGGACACTACTAATCGTGGTGAAGATAACTATCCTTACAAATTTCACGGAAACACAAATATCAATGATGATATATTGAAAACTATCAAACCTAAGTCATATGAATTTTTAGGTCGTGAGTATGAAAATAAAAATGATTTTCATATGGCAAAGTATTATTATTTAATTTACAGATGTAATTTACTTAAAACAAAGTATGAAATGGATAATAATTTTAAATATGATTGTGTATTGGTAACGAGACCAGACATATATCACGATAGAAATCTCATTCAACAGATTACATCACACGAACTTGATGAATTAGTTATATATTCATCAGAAATAGGATTTCAAGAACATTACTTTGGTTTGGGTAGTTTAGACGCAGCAGCATACGGAACTTCATCAACAATAGACAT
>TARA_B100001057_G_scaffold388669_1_pt1 | contig 15282 bp, 14 predicted proteins | sample TARA_B100001057 | Tara Oceans TARA_B100001057 (sample SAMEA2621839) | marine metagenome | biome: marine biome (ENVO:00000447); feature: surface water layer (ENVO:00002042); material: "saline water (ENVO:00002010), including plankton (ENVO:xxxxxxxx)" | depth 5 m
CAACAAGACATTTTCGACCAAATGGGGTGGTTGCATCCGTGTAAAGTATCATGCTGGTTTTCCCTATTAATTAATACCTTAAATACTTACGCAAGGGATATTAAAGTACATAAGAAAGCAAAATTAAACCTCTAATGATCGGCGGAAATCATTAGTGCCTATTTTATCTATTTCCAAACCATGATTGTTTTTAATAATGATGACCCCGTAGTCTTCCCTAGCCGCCTCAATACTTACCTTCTCCTCGATAACATCTTTTAGTACGTGTTCCGGGTTCCTTATCCACGGACTACCATACCCTCCTCCACCAGCCATTTCATGCCTAAAAATATCCCCTGTGTTTAGCTTTTCTACTTCGGTCATTAATACCGGTAGTAACCGTTCTGTCCGGCCTGGGTTTAATATATTTTTGGAGGGTTTACCCTCCTTTCCACCAAACAAACCGTGCGGAGGATAGTCACGCTTGTCCGATCGCACATTCAATACGGTATCATCACTTAATACCTCATATTCTCGCACCAAAGCTAACCCACCTCGGAATTCTCCTGCCCCCGCACTGTCCGGCACAAAGCCATATTCATTTATTCTAATTGGGTAATCTTGTTCTATCATTTCTATTGAAACGTTCGACTGATTTGCGCCCATATGCGGGACACCTTCTTGACCGTCGTGGTCACTGGTCCCACCCCAAGTACCCATAAACGTCTCACAAAAAACGTAGGCCTTTCCATTCTCGTATCCAGAAATTGTCGGCAACGTAGATCCCCCAGTTGTGTCAGCAGTAACACTATCTGGCAGCGCCGCAGAAAGAGCACCAAACAAACAGTCGATCATTCTGTAACCAGTTATACCTCTTGCCCCACAAGGGGCCGGAAATTTAGGATTTAGAATAGAGCCTAAAGGAGCATTAACCGTAATGGGTCGGGAAAACCCTTCGCAGTTAGGGATATCGGCACTAAGAATTGAGCGAAGCGCAGCATAAGCGCATGATTTTGTGAAAGGAAATGAGGGATTAACTCCTCCAGACACTTGCTCTGATGATCCCTCCCAATCCACTATTATTCTCTCGTCTTCAACCGTAACTTGGACCTGCAATACTATGGGTTTCGGATTTTCGCCAAGACCATCAATATGGTCTTTAAAATTATATGACCCATTGGGAATTTGTCTAATTTCTGATTTCGTCAGCTGCTCAGCATAATCTTGCAGGTTATCTGCGTATCTTAGAACTGTATCAACTCCATATCTCTCTAAGAGTTCGTTAAACTCTCTTTCACAACTTTTGCAGGCGGCAATCTGAGCCTGCAAATCACCAATGACTTTATCTGGTGTACGAACGTTTAACGCGATCACATCCCAAAGAGCCTGGTTTGGGGTGCCCTTCTCCAGAAATTTAACTATCGGAAGTCGTAATCCTTCTTGAAAAATTTCATAGGCACCTAATGCATTGCTACCAGCAACAATTCCCCCAACATCAGAATGATGAGCGAGCGCAGTCGCCCAGGCAACTATTTTTCGGCCATAAAAGATGGGCGTGGTAATATAAATATCTGGTAAATGCTGCCCTGCCGCAACAAAGGGGTCGTTAAAAATAAATACATCTTCTGGATATATTTTTCCCTCATAGTCTTGAATAACCTTACTCACAGCATCCTGAAAACATCCAAGGTGCATCGGAGTACACACACCTTGAGCAATAGTTTGCCCAGTAGCATCGCTTAGGGCAGTTGAAAAATCTAAGGAATCTCGAACAATTCCGGAATGCGAGGTCCTCATTAATGTCAAGGCCATATTATCTGCGATAGCATCAAACGCGTAACGAATAACCTCGCGTAAAAACGGATCAATTTTATCCAATTATCACTTCCTCACCAAATTTAGATTTCTGGTAATTTAATAATCACATTACCCTGCTTATCGACCCGTACCGTGCAATCTGGCGGAACGACAACAGTGCCCTCATACTCCTCTATGATAATAGGCCCCTCTTCTGCCACTTCATTTAGACACGAACGGGTAATCACGCGTGCATCAGTGTTGCCAATCTTCGGCCCAAAATAGACTTCACGAGAACTTTCCATCGTTTCCAAGTTCTCGGTATTCTGCTTAATGGCTGAAGTTTTTCGTTTTTTTGTTCCAACCAATCTAAGATTTACTAACTCCACAGGAAATTCACCGGAGAATGCATGTCCATATCTATCCAGATGCTGTTTTTCAAAACGGTTCGCTAACTCGTCAAACTCTTTTCTGGTAAGTACATTATCATTTTCAAAAGAAACCGTTATTTCATAGGCTTGGCCTTTAAAACGAACATCGGCAAACCGAGTAAATTCGATTTCACTTTTATCTCCACCAATAATTTTTGTAATTTTATTCTCAAGGTTACCATAGGTCTGCTCTGCAATATCAAGAGGCACCGATTCAATCAATGTAAGTAATGGCGCCGTTTCATTTACTTCAAGGTTGCTATACAAAAGCCCTACTGCGCTGAATACCCCCGCTGCCAGTGGCACAACAACCTCTTTAATTCTAAGAACTCTAGCTAAATCAACTGCATGAAGCCCGCCCGCTCCACCAAAAGCAAATAAGGTAAAATCTCTTGGGTCTCTTCCACGGTAGGTAGTAACTGCGCGAACCGCCCTCATCATGGCAGCATTAGCTACCGAATGTATTCCATAGGCTGTTTCCATCAAACCCAGTTTCATTGGCTTGGCGATATTTTTTTGTATAGCTTGTTCTGCTAATTTTTTATTGATAGGAACCGTTCCCGCTGCAAGCGCCTCTGGATTTAAATATCCTAAAACTAGATTTGCATCAGTTACGGTGGGATTCTCATTCCCTTGGCTATAGCAAGCTGGACCAGGATTAGCGCCAGCACTTTCAGGGCCAATTTTCAAAGAACCTGCTCCATCTAACCAGGCTAAACTACCTCCACCGGCGCCTACTTCCGCGATGTCAATAACTGGAAGTTTCAAGGCATAACCGCCTTTACCAACTAATGCACTGGACGAGGACATTCCGCCACCTACCTCATATTCATCTGCAAGACTGAATACACCACCTTCTATAATCGATGCTTTAGCAGTAGTACCTCCCATATCTAGAGTTAAAACATTTTTAAAACCAGCAGCTCTCGCAATATATTCAGCGCCTATTACTCCTGCTGCGGGACCACATTCCACAATATGCGCTGGCTTTTCCAGACAGGATTCAGCATCCAGTATCCCCCCACTGGATTGCATAACCATCAATCTTTCAGTGATTCCTTTTGTCGTTAGCTGTCGGATCATTTCACCCAAATAATCCCGAACCGGAGGGCCGACATAGGCATTTATTACTGTAGTGCTAGTGCGCTCATATTCGCGTTTTTGCGGTAAAATATTTGTGGACAAAGAAACGAAACAATCCGGAAGAGATTCTTTAACAATCCGCCCTACTAATTCTTCATGTGCTGGATTGATAAACGAATGCAGAAAACAAATAGCAAGGGATTCTATCTTTTCTGCCCTTATTTTTTCTATAATGGTATCGAGTTGTTTTAAATTGGGAGATTTTAAAACATTCCCCTTTGCATCCAAACGCTCGTCTATCTCGAACCTAAGGTTTCTTGGAACCAATGGAAGCGGCTTTTCATATAATGGATCATATAATTTTGGGACTCTAATCCGTTGAATTTCAAGAACATCTCGAAACCCTTTAGTTGTGATCAATGCCGTTTTGGCGCCCTTTTGTTCAAGAATGGCGTTAGTCGCAACGGTACAACCATGCAAAACCTCGTTGATATGATTTAAAGACAATTTTTTATCTTCAAATAACTCTCTTATGCCTAATGAAACTGCATCTGCAAATGAGGGTGGAGTTGAAGGAATTTTCCACGTTAAAAGCTTTCCATTTTTAGTTATCGCAGCGATATCAGTGAACGTGCCCCCAATGTCTGCGGCAACACGTGTTACTATTTCTTCATCGACCCTATGATCTCTGATGCTCATAAATCATACCCTTTAGTTCTTGGCTTTCTATTTTTTATTCCTAGAACCATCTGTCCGAGCTTCGACAGCCCCCTTCGGCTCATAATTAAACCAAGTGTCCATTTTTCTAGGGGCGCGTATCTCCCCAACAAAATGTCCTTTAGAACGCATAAAAACCTCTCCCGACAATTCATACCAGAACGTAGGCGGATCAAATGTACCTCCAGCTACGCCAATATCACCTGGCCAAGCCTCCAGATGCATAAGGATCGTCGTTCCGCAGCGTGAACAAAATTGATTCTTCCACTTTTTTCCCATTTCTGTGACAAATTCGTAATCAATAAGATCCCCTTCAAGGATCTCGATATTATCCTTTTTAAAATAGACTAGGGTTCCAAAAGCACTTCCAGCTCTCAGTTGGCAATACCTACAATGACAAACCCCCGCTCTTTCTGGACTTCCAATAGTCCTATACCTGACTTGGCCGCAGAGGCATCCGCCCTCGTGGTCATGTTGTTTCTCCATTTTCTTTTTCCAAACTAAATTAGTTTATTTAACCACACCTTGTATAGCATTGGCCCAGGAGGAATACTTGATGGCGCCGTTAGCGCTTTGCGGTAATTGTTGTTTGACGAGGTTTTGTAACTCACTCTTTTTTTGTTTATCCATATCGGCTAATACTGACTTTATAGAAGCAGAATTAGATGTGACCTCCCAAAACTCTTCAAAATCATCAAAGGTCCTCTCTACCTCGAAAACTCGCGTTTGTATGGACTGAAGCCCAGCACTTTCCCAACATTCTTTTAAATTATCCATAAGAGAAATATCTACGCTGGGAGGGAGTGCATATTCGTAATTCATTGAACGAAGCCCCGCCTGTATCGGTTCTGCTGGAAATCCTCCTCCTAGGATATCCCAAACATAAGCTGACACGGTTCCATTTTTCTTTGTGACCCTAATCATCTCTGAAAGTCCCTTCGCCGGGTTCGGGACAAAAAATAATACCAATGCCATTGTCGAAGAATCAAATTTTTGATTTTCAAATGGAAGCGCCATAGCGTCGGCACGCTGAAAAATACAATCACCCATCCCTTTTCTGGTCCGAGCAAACTCCAATTGAACATCAGAGGGATCGACACCGATTATTTCTGATGGCGCACATCGCTCTTTAATTTGTTGCGTAAATGCCCCCGTACCGCAACCAATGTCAAGCCAGCAAGCCTTCTCTTCAAAACTCAACCAATCCAAAAAAATATCGCCAATTAACTGACTCCAGACACCCATCATCCGATCGTAACCAGCTGCATTATTAAATTTTATTTTCGGAGCATTCATAATATTATTCCTTAAAATTAAATCTGTGCTATGTCGTTTATAAATCTTTTGGTTGAACCTGGACTCCGTCTACTCTATTTACTACCGCCATCGAACCCGCGCCACAGTGAATATCCAACAAAAAAATATCGCGATCTCCCCCCGGTGTCATGTTTTAAAAATAAATATTCAGATAATTGATTGTAAATTTGACTAGGCCAACTTGAACTCTTACGTTACGCAAAATATTTAATGTTTTACGCCAAGCAATAATAAACAGCATTTCTTGCAAGGAAATAGAGACATGAGTAGCACCAATGAATATAGCCCTCCCAAGGTTTGGAAATGGGATACCGAAAATGGCGGAGCATTCGTGAAAATTAATCGCCCAACCGCAGGCGTAACTCATGAAAAGGAACTCCCAATCGGTGAAAACCCACTACAATTATACTCATTAGCTACACCCAATGGTGTGAAAGTGACCGTGTTGTTAGAGGAACTTTTGGCTTTAGGTTACTCTGGAGCAGAGTACGATGCTTGGCTTTGTCGGATACGAGACGGCCAACAATTTGGATCCGGTTTTGTGAATATCAATCCAAACTCAAAGATCCCAGCGTTACTTGACTGTAGTGACGGGAAACAGCAAAGAGTTTTTGAGTCGGGTGCTATTTTACTCTATCTTTCTGAAAAATTTGGCGCCTTTATGCCGACTAAAGTGGATGAGAGAACTGAATGCCTATCCTGGCTTTTTTGGCAAATGGCGAGTGCACCGTATCTCGGTGGAGGATTTGGACATTTTTATGCCTATGCGCCAGAAAAATTTGAATATCCAATTAATCGTTTTGCTATGGAAACAAAACGTCAATTGGACCTTTTAGATCAACGCCTTGCTAAAACGGAGTTTATAGCAGGATCATCCTATACGATTGCAGACATGGCAATTTGGGCGTGGTACGGCCAGCTCTGTCTGGGCCGGCTTTACGACGCAGCAGAATTTTTGGATGTAGGAAGCTATAAGAATTTAATGTCCTGGTCGGAGAAAATAGATGCCCGGGAAGCAGTGAAGCGAGGCAGAATGGTCAATCGTGTATCAGGTGAGTTATCGTCTCAACTACACGAAAGGCATCATTCAACAGACTTTGATTTACGGACAGAAGATAAATTGTCTCAATAGTCTTATGCATCGGCCTAGTAAAAAATATTATTTAAAAGCTGGATGCTCGATACGATCGCCTTTTTTGATGTCCAAACTGGAAGTAATGCCCCCCCTGAGTTCAAGGACGGCTAAAACGCTTTGTCGGGAAGAAATAGTAGCGAGTGAGTGAGGAACGGTTCTTTTAACCACTCGCTTGATCACCCCCTTTTTATCTATGAATAATATATCTAAGGGGATAAACGTATTTTTCATCCACATTAGCCGAAGTGCTTCTCGTTTGTATAAGAAAAGCATCCCGGCATTTTTCGCCAACGTTTTCCTGAACATCAGACCAATTTTTTTTTCTTCCTCTGTTCTAGCCACCTCGACTAAAAAGTTATGTCTCGATCCATTTGACGTGATTATCGATAACTCCGATTTCACTGATGCGTTGACTTCACAGAGGTTGTAAATCAAAAATAATGATACAATCACAAATAGTCGCATCACTTCAAAACCTCTTCGATTGCGATAGAGATTTCATCGCGTACCAATCCAAAATTTGCTTTATCTGCAATGGTGTAAAACCAATGTTTAGGCGGATGACGGCCTTTAGAATGATTCCATGTTAACGATTTTAAAATATTTACACCCTCTAATGGCAAATCAATATTAGGGTTTATATTGTTTAAAGTGGCCCAAATACCTGACCAGGCCCTCGCGGTTGCCCATGGATTATAGCCCCCGCCACCAACTACCAAAACCCTGGGAGCCAATTTCACTATTTGGCCGACAGCATTCCATAGAGCCAGATTGGACAACTCCAATTTACTTTGCGGGTCGTCCGATAGAGCGTCACACCCTGACTGAATAACGACTGCCTCGGGATCAAACTCTAAGCCCAAGGGAACTACAGCATTTGAAATTATCGCCTCTAATTCCGCATCATTAAATCCCGCGGGGACAGGTAGGTTTCTGGCAAAGCCGGATGCTCTATCTTTCAAGTTACCCGTCCTTGGCCAACGATCTTTTTCATGAATAGAAATCGTGAAAACCCTTTGATCATCTTTAAAAGCATTCTGGACACCATCACCATGGTGAGCATCCAAGTCCACATAAAGTACACGCTTTAAACCATTGTCCAGCATAGTTAAAATACCAAGGACAACATCATTAAAAAAACAAAAACCATAGGCTTTTGATTTTTGAGCATGGTGAGTTCCTCCGGCTATCGAGTGAATAATTCCTCTTTCATTCCCAGAAAGCATTTGTCCTGCCAAAATAGTGCCACCGGCCGCTGTGGCGGGCCTAGTAAATACCTCGGGGAATATTGGATTTCCTCCAGCACCCAGATTATATTGTTTTCGGATGTCATCGTTTACATCTTGGAACTTTTCGGCTTCGATTACTGCCGCAACATACTTTTTATCATGATATCTAGTTAACATGTCGAAAGTAGCAATAGGGCTGGTGATGAATACACTTTCATTGGCCCAGCCCAATGCGAAAGTTAAATCCATAACTGGAGTTACTCGCTCAATCGAAAGTGGGTGCCCTACTCCGTAACGGGAGTTACGATAGATCTCACTGCCAATCATTATTGGTTTAGAGGGAAATGAACAAACTTTCATAATCCGATAGAATATTCCTTATTTATCTATAAAGAAAACTCACAACATGAGATACTTTTATCTATATTTTTGTTTGATAAAGTACATGTGCACGATCCTCAAAAGCTCCGACCATACGTTCTACGGCATCATTAAAAAGTACAACTATTATTTTCTGTAAAAACGTCGATTTAAATTCAAATTCAACACTAAAATCTATTAGACAGCCTTCGGCATCCTCTACGAAACTCCATCTATTGTTTAAAAATTTAAACGGGCCGTCTGCAAATTCTGTCTCTATAACTTTATTTTTTCGATCTAAAATTACTTTCGAGGTAAACCTTTCTCGAACAAGTTTATAGCCAATCATCAGATCTGCTACTACTAGTCTCTCTTCCTTAGATCTTATGCGAGCACCAACGCACCAAGGCAAAAACTCAGGATACTTCTTTACGTCTGCAACCAAATCAAACAATTGATTAGGGGTATAAGGCACTATTCGTTTTTCATGATGCGAGGTCATAATATAACCAGATTAAATTCTTAAAATCTTTGTAGTCTTAGTTTTGTTGCTGAAGTGTGTTTTGATTGAGTTGATTTAGACGGGCGTTCCGCAGCGATAAAAAGTCTTCATCGGCATGATAAGATGACCGAGTCAGGGGGGATGCAGATACCATTAAAAATCCCTTGCCGTATGCAGCTGTTTCCAGTTCCTTAAATTCACTGGGTTCATAAAACTTATCTATGGGGTGGTGCTTAATAGTCGGTTGCAGATATTGGCCAATAGTTAAAAAATCTATATTCGCTGACCGCATATCATCCATAACTTGAAAGACCTCGGACATAGTTTCTCCAAGACCAACCATCAATCCAGATTTTGTAAACATTAATGGATCGTAATCTTTCACTTTATCTAATAGACGAAGCGAATGGAAATATCGTGCTCCCGGACGAACGCTCTTATAAAGTCGGGGCACTGTCTCAAGATTATGATTAAAAACATCTGGTTTCGAGTTAACTACGACTTCCAATGCACCATCTTTTTTGAGAAAATCTGGCGTTAGTATTTCTATCGTTGTCGCCGGGGACACTTTACGAATGGCCAATATTGTTTCGGAAAAATGGCTCGCACCACCGTCAGATAAATCATCTCTATCCACCGAAGTTATAACTATATGTTCCAAACCTAGATGCCGAACAGCTTCAGCTACATTAAACGGCTCGAAGGCATCGACCTTGTCCGGACGACCGGTGGCGACATTACAAAAAGCACATGCACGAGTGCAAATAGCCCCTAAAATCATCATAGTCGCATGTTTCTTTGCCCAACATTCACCTATGTTTGGACATGCTGCCTCTTCACATACAGTTGTTAGGTTTAGTTCACGGACAAGCTCTCGGGTTTCCGAGTACTCTTTTGAGTTTGGTGCTCTTACCCTTATCCAACTGGGTTTTTTTTTAATTATGTTATCAGGCTTTCCTACTTTTTCCGGATGCCTAACCCTTATATTGGGCTCACGCTTTTTGGTAACTACACCGACCATTCACTCAAAGCCTTCCTTTATAACCTTTTACTGTAAACAATCTTTCACCTTAAAGTATATCGAAAATATTTTAGGTCAAACTATATGTGAATTGCCCTGCCATAGGCATCGAGCACAGACTCATGCATCATTTCTGATAACGTGGGGTGCGGAAAAACGGTGCTTAATAACTCGGCTTCTGTCGTCTCGAGTGTGCGTGCAACTGTATAGCCTTGAATCATTTCAGTAACCTCAGCTCCAATCATATGAGCGCCAAGAAGTTCCCCTGTTTTGCTATCAAAAACTGTCTTAACGAACCCCTCCATTTCTCCAAGAGCAATCGCTTTACCATTGCCCATAAACGGGAATTTTCCAATTTTAACCTCATATCCGTCTGATTCCGCTTCCGCTTGTGTCATACCAACACTCGCTATTTGTGGCCGTGAATAGGTACAACCCGGTATATTATGCGTATTCAATGGGTGCACTCCCTTAATGCCCGCTATTTTTTCCACGCATACAACTCCCTCGTGACTGGCCTTATGCGCCAACCAAGGTCCCCCTGTAACATCACCAATCGCGAAAATGCCAGGCTCATCGGTTTCGCACCACTGATCAATAACGATATGTCCACGTTCCGTTTTAATTTTTGTTTTCTCTAATCCTATTCCTTCTGTATTAGCAATAATTCCAACGGCTAAAATAACTTTATCAACCTTCAACGTATCAACAACTCCATTAGTGTCCATAGAGACATCAATTCCCGTGGCATCCTTCTTTAAACCCAACACTTTAGATGAAGTCTTTATCTTTATACCTTGTTTTATAAATATTTTTTTTGCAAATGTTGATATTTCATGATCCTCCACAGGCAAAATTCTATCAAGGACTTCAACCAGGGTTACATCAACACCCATATCATTATAAAAACTGGCGAACTCTACACCTATCGCCCCCGAACCAATAATTAATAGCGATTTTGGCAAGTCATTGGGAACCATCGCTTCTCTGTAAGTCCATATAGCATTACCATCTGGTTCGATATTGGGTAATGACCGTGCTCGCGCCCCTGTTGCTATGATTACATTTTTTCCAGCAACATTTACCACCTTACCATCTTTATCTTTTACTTCAACGTTGCGCAGCTGCCCGTTTTTGCCCAAAATCTTTCCAAAGCCATTTAATAATTCAACTTTATTTTTTTTCAGCAAGTGTTCCACACCATTTGAAAGTTGTTTCGCAACGTTTCGAGATCTTTTTACAACTTTTGAAATATCGAATGAGATTTCTTTCGCACTAAAGCCAAATTCATCCAAGTTTTTAACAATGTGATGCACTTCAGATGCCCTCAATAAAGCTTTTGTTGGGATACATCCCCAATTAAGACAGATACCACCTAAATGCTCTCCCTCAATAAGAATGACTTTCATACCTAATTGAGCTCCTCGTATGGCGGCGACGTAACCACCGGGTCCTCCCCCCAATACAATAAGGTCATATTCAGAATTTTTCATAAATTTAACCGTTCAATTTTTACAAAATTCAATTTTTTCAAGAAGGATTAAAGAAGCATTGTGAGAGGATCTTCTACCAATTTTTTAAATGCTGATAAAAATTCAGCCCCAACCGCTCCATCAACTACCCTGTGGTCTACCGAGAGCGTACACGTCATTATTGTCGCGATAGCCAATGCATTATTTTTTACTACGGCCCGTTTTTCGCCTGCGCCCACAGCTAAAATCGCTCCCTGAGGTGGGTTGATTACAGCAGAAAATTCCTTTACGCCATACATGCCCAGATTTGAGATCGAAAATGTCCCCCCCTGGAATTCCTCGGGTGAAAGTTTCCCACTTCTTGCTCGCTCTGCTAGATCCCTCATTTCATCCGAAATAATTTGTAATCCTTTATTGTCTGCATTTTTTACGATTGGGGTAATTAGTCCTCCATCTACCGCGACTGCAATAGATATATCTACATTTTTATGAATACGGGTTTCTTCTTCCGTCCATGAGGCATTAGCAGTAGGAACTTGCCTCATAGCTAAAGCAGCGGCTCTAATAACAAAATCGTTGACTGAGATTTTTCCACTTTCTATCTTTTCATTTAATTGAGTTCTAGTTTCTAACAATGCGTCGATTTCGCAATCAACAGTCATGTAAAAATGGGGGGCAGTTTGCTTTGACTCTGTTAACCGCCGAGCTATGGCTTTTCGCATTGAGGTATTGGGTATCGCCTTATATGCTTCAATATCATCCGCAACTGGAGCATTAATGTCTGAGTAATCATTTTCGGTCTTTGATTGAGGCGCAGTTGAACTCAGGATATTGTCAATATCCGATTTAACTATTCGACCGTTTGGGCCACTGCCCTTAACATTTTTTAAATCAATTTCTGCCTGCTCAGCCATCCTTTTCGCTAGCGGACTTACAAAAACTCTCGTTTCGTCACCACCGTCATATTTTGTTTCTATAGTCTTCGTATCATTAGACCTAATATTATTCGCCACCGCCGTTTCAGCTGTCGACGGTTCTACCTCTAGTTCTAATTTATTTGGAACCATACTACTAGTTGAGCCGTTATTTTGTGATTCCAGAACACTATTTGAGTCATCCAGCACCTCGCCTTCCTCTAATAATACAGCAATTGTTGTGTTTACTGATACCCCCTCAGTTCCGGCTGCTACAATTATTTTTCCTAAACTCCCCTCGTCAACTGCTTCTACCTCCATTGTCGCTTTATCAGTTTCTATCTCGGCAATAACGTCACCCGGAGAAACAGAGTCACCTTCCTGTTTATGCCATGCAACAAGGTTACCTTCTGTCATAGTCGGAGAAAGAGCTGGCATTAGGATAGGGATCGGCATTTCTCTCTCCTTAACTGCGGTAACAAACAGCTTTTGCAGCTGATACGATATCTGCACTCTGCGGAAGTGCTAGTTTTTCGAGATTAGCCGCATAAGGCATCGGAACGTCAACACCAGCAACACGTTTGACAGGTGCATCGAGATAGTCAAATGCCTCCTCACATACCAACGAAGAAATCTCTGATCCAATACCACAGGTGGGCCAACCCTCTTCAACCGTTATTATTCTGTTCGTTTTCTTTACAGATTTAATTATAGTTTCCACATCCAACGGGCGTATGGTTCTCAGATCAATTATCTCCGCCTCTATACCTTCATTTGATAACTGCTCTGACGCTTCTAATGCTTTTCCCACCATTATTGAGAACGCCACTATTGTGACGTCCGAACCTTCTTTTAGCACTTTGGCTTTACCTATTGGCACTGTTACATTTGGATCGGTTGGAACCTCAAAGGTTTGACCATAAAGGAATTCATTTTCCAACACTATTACGGGGTTAGGGTCTCTGATTGCTGATTTCAACAAGCCTTTAGCATCGGCTGCCGACCATGGAGCAACAACCTTCAATCCAGGGCAATGTGCGAACCAGCTCGTATAATCTTGTGAATGTTGAGCTCCCACTCTTGAAGCTGCGCCATTCGGGCCACGAAAAACAATCGGGCACCCCATCTGTCCACCAGACATATATAAGGTTTTTGCAGCAGAATTGATTATCTGGTCCATAGCCTGCATTGCAAAGTTAAAAGTCATGAACTCTACAACAGGCCGCAAGCTTCCAAAGGCCGCTCCAACACCTAGTCCAGCAAACCCATGTTCTGTTATTGGGGTGTCTATAACTCTTTTTTCTCCAAACTCATTCAAAAGTCCCTGAGTAACTTTATAAGCCCCTTCGTACTCAGCAACCTCTTCCCCCATGACATAAACCATATCATCGGCACGCATCTCCTCTGCCATAGCATCCCTAAGCGCCTCTCTTACTGTTTGAGATACTGTTTCTCCAAAATTTTGCACGATATTACCTGACCCTTTGGTGTTTTCTTGTTTGTTTATATTCTTAGAATACGTTTCATCAGCAATTTGCTCATTAACCACTTGTTTTCCAGTCGGTTGATCTGCGTCTGTGTCTGTCATTATCGCTATAGGCGTATTAACAGGCACATTCTCGGTGTCTTCTGCGACAAGTATTTGTTTTAAGAAACCCGGATCTACTGCTTCTACTTCCATAGTCGCCTTATCTGTTTCAATCTCAGCGATCGCATCCCCAGGCTCCAAATAATCCCCTTCAGACTTCAACCACTTTGCTAGTTTGCCCTCTGTCATCGTGGGAGATAGGGCAGGCATCAGTACTTGAATAGACATTTCATTTCACTCTCTATTTTGCACTATAGGTAGCCAATACTTCTTTAAACTTGGATAAGAACATCTGTGTATAATTCTGATGGATCAGGCTCCTCGCTTTTTTGAGCAAATTCTACCGCCTCCGATACTGTATCGCGGATTAACTTATCCATCCCTTTCAATTCTTCTTCCCCAACCTCAGCTTGGATAAGTCTCTCCTTTACATTATCGATTGGGTCGCGCTCTTGTCGCATTCTATTAACTTCTTCTTTCGTTCGATATTTAGCAGGGTCTGACATTGAGTGACCGCGATATCGATATGTTTTCATTTCTAAAATAAATGGCCCTTTTCCCGACGCAGCATGCTGCACTGCCTTTTTACCCGCTTCTTTAACCGCTAGTACATCCATGCCATCTACCTCTAATCCGGGTATACCGTAAGCAGCTCCTCTACTGGCTAATGTTTCTCCCGCGGCTGCGCGAGACACCGCAGTTCCCATGCCATATTGATTATTTTCGATAATATAGACACAAGGAAGAGACCATAAAGCTGCCATATTAAAGCTTTCATAAACCTGTCCTTGATTTATAGCCCCGTCTCCAAGATATGTAAGACAGACAGCCTCTTCGCCTTTGTATTTGTGCGCAAAGGCTAACCCGGTGCCAATAGGAACTTGCGCGGCTACAATTCCATGTCCACCAAAAAAGTTCTTTTCGCGGCTAAACATGTGCATACTTCCGCCTTTACCTTTCGAATAACCGCCTCTTCTTCCTGTAAGTTCAGCCATCACGCCTTTCGGGTCCATTCCACAAGCAAGCATGTGTCCGTGGTCTCGGTAACTCGTAATAACTGAAGAATTTTCGTTTATGACCGCCTGCATTCCAACGACAACAGCTTCCTGACCGATATAAAGATGGCAAAAACCTCCGATGAGGCCCATCCCGTATAATTGGCCCGCTTTCTCCTCGAAGCGTCTTATGAGCACCATATCTTTGTAATAGTTAACCAACTCTTTCTTCAACTCATCAGAGATGATAGCAGACTTATTTACCTGCCGCCCTTTCTGTGCATTAGTTTTTTTGGAAGATTTAACGGTTGGTGTTTTTACCATACTTTTTCCCTAGAAATTTGAGCGCCGAGCATCATAAACTCAATTACCTAAATTTAAGCTAAAAAAGAAGTAGTTTCAAGGAAAGTGAATAACTGAATTACATCTATGAGTTATCTACACACCTTAGATGAAGCAACTGAAGCACGTTTTTGATAAAAACGCTACTTAACGCCTGAAAAAATTACTATGACATCGTCTTTGTGGGTAAAATTTAACATTCGTCTACTCTGTTCTTCTACCATATCAAGATTAAGAGTACTTGGACGCAGCATTATCACACTTTGTTCCAACTCTGCTTGCTTCGCCAGAAGACTAGCAAAAGTTGCTTCAGCTTTAGTAATCTGAATATCAAGCTGACGCCATGCTAATATGCCATGTTGTCCCTGTATTGAATGATAAACAAAATAGGTGAACAAAA
>TARA_B100001057_G_scaffold211878_1_pt1 | contig 15281 bp, 10 predicted proteins | sample TARA_B100001057 | Tara Oceans TARA_B100001057 (sample SAMEA2621839) | marine metagenome | biome: marine biome (ENVO:00000447); feature: surface water layer (ENVO:00002042); material: "saline water (ENVO:00002010), including plankton (ENVO:xxxxxxxx)" | depth 5 m
AATTTTTGTTTAAATGGATCAACTTGTTTACCATATTTCCAAAATCGATAGCAAACATGTGGTCCGGAGGTATACCCTGTCATTCCTACCCAACCAATAATATCTCCTTGTTTTACACCTTGACCTCTTTTAACTTTTCTTTTTTTCATATGAAGATATTGAGTCTTGTAAATATTATTATGTTTAATTGTAACATAATTTCCATTTCCTTTGGAGTAAGAGGACTTTGTTACAGTTCCATTTGCAGTTGCCATAATTGGAGTTCCTACTGCAGCGGCAAAATCAGTTCCTTTATGAGGTCTAATTCTATTTCCATAGAGTGCAATCTTTCTTTTTAAATTATATCTTGATGAAATCCTTGAAAATTTCACAGGTGACTTTAAAAAGGCACGCCTAAGATTTTTAGCATTTTCGTCAAAATAATCTATGATTCCTTTTTTTCTTTCTGATTCAAATTTAAAGGCATAAAGTTCTTTTCCTTTATGTTCAAAATAAGCTGCAATAACTTCTTCAACCCCCAGAGAGATAGAATCATCAACAAATTTTTCTGTATAAATTACCTTGTAACGATCTCCTTTTTGTAGTCTAAAAAAATCGATCGTCCATGCATAAATATCAGATAAATAATAGGTAAGCTGGTCGTTAAGACCACTATCTAGCATTGTTTCGTATAATGAACTGTTTATTACACCTGACCCTTGAAGGGTAACAATTTTTATTGGTTTTTTTATTGTTTCCCCGAAAATACTATCACGAAATTGAATTTTCCAATATGATGAAAGATCTCGTTCGTATATCATAGCATAGGGTGTTAGAATAGAATCTTTTGTATATAATAATTTGTATGTTTTTCCAACAATAAGCTTTCTTGTATTTACTTGGTTGTTAGTTTTTTCTAAAATATTATATACTTCAGGATAGTCTATTCCATGAGACTCAAGGATTGCTCCAAAAGTGTCACCTCTTCTTATTTTTTTTTTTTTTATTTTAAATTTATTTAGGTCATATCCATATCCAATATTTGGAATATATTCTAATTGTTTCGAAGAATTATTTTTTGAATCGTGGTTAAATCCACATCCATAAAAAAAGAAAATAAAAATTAAAGCATTAAGGGAATAAATTTTCTTCAAATTTTTTTTTTATAAAGTTCATTAAAAATCACAGAATAAATTAATACTATCAATTAAAGTTATTAAAAACTTTATTGAGGATTGACTTTTATTTTGAATGGATATTTTAGGTTCTTAAAGTTTTCCAAGTCACATTTAATTGACCCAACTGCAATATCTGCTTGAATACGAATAGGAACTTTATTTAAATCATTTGAAACCCAAAGAGTAATGCTTTCCTCTTCTTTAAAAACCCTACCTTTTTGAACAATTGGAATAAATTTCAAACATTCAATTTGACCAAATTTTGTATCTAAAATTTCAGTTCCTAAAAATTTTAAATTAAACTCATAATTTTCTTTATCAAAAAAAATATTTACTTTAAAGCCTTCGTTTACTTTTATTTCATCAACAGGAAAATAATTTCTTAAATAATAAAATGTAGAAATCAAATCTTGGGTATTTTTTTGAATTTTGTGATTTGACTTTTCACCATTTTTTATATCGTTAACGTGTGCTTTTTGATTAACTAAATCAAAATCAATAATTGTATTTTTTGTATATCCACCTTCATCAATTTTCCTGATAAACCTTAGCGGTAGAGTTTTATTAATATCAAAATAACTTTCATATATATCCTCGACTTTAAAAAAGAATCTTAGAAGGCCTGTTGTTTTTCCATAACCTTTTGAATGAAATACATCATGTTGATTAAATTTTTCTTTTTCAAGAGAGAGAGTAACATAACTTGCATTAAAAAATCCATAATGTATTCTAAACTCAAGCCATTCACCATCTTTAAATACAATCTGTTTTTCTTTTAGATAATCATCCTTTTCATTTGTTTGATTTATTTGGCCTGATATTAAAAAACTAGAGAGGCTTGAAAATAAAAATACTAATTGAAAAGTTCTTTTAAAAATAGATTTCATTAATTAAAGGGATTGAGATAATATTATTTAAAATTTGAATTTATAAAATCATACAAAATTTCTGCTTTAGATTTTCCTATTGAGTTAATCAATTCTTTCTTTGATGCTTTTTTTATTTTCTTAAATGATTTTAGATCTTTAATAAGTTTTATCTTAGTTTTTTCACCTATTCCTTTAATATTATCCAAGTTTGAAACAAAAGTATTTTTACTTCTTTTATTTCTGTGTAGTTTGATAGCAAACCTGTGAGCTTCATTTCTTAGATTTTGAATTACTTTTAAGGTTTCTGATTTTTTGTCTAGGTATAAGGGAATGGGATCATTCGGAAAATATATTTCCTCTAACCTTTTTGCAATTCCAATAATTGCAATTTTATTCTGTAGATTTAATTTTATAAGGCTTTTGATTGCAGATGAAAGCTGCCCTTTCCCACCATCAATAATTATTAATTGAGGCAGTGATTTTTTTTCATTTTTTAGCCGAAAATACCTTCTAAATACAATTTCCTCCATTGAGGCATAGTCGTTAGGTCCCTTGACCGTTTTTATATTATAATGTCGATACTCATTTTTAGATGGTTTGGAATTTTTAAAAACCACACAGGAAGCAACTGGGTTTTCACCCTGAAGATTCGAATTATCAAAGCATTCTATGTGAAAAGGATTTGATTTTAATCTTAAATCAGCCTTTATTTGAGACAGTAATCTTTTATGATGTCTTTCTGGGTCAGTTATTTTTATTTGCTTGAATCTTTCCATTCTGAATGATTTAGCATTTTTCAGTGATAAATCTACGAGCTTTTTTTTATCTCCTGATTTTGGAACTATACATTTTATACCATCACCAAGGTTAATATCAAAGGGTATTAGAATTTTTTTAGATTTAGAATTGAAACGTTGCCTTAACTCTATTATTGATATTTTTAGTATTTCCCGGTTACTTTCATTTAATTTTTTTTTCACCTCTAAAGTATATGAACTGATTATTGCTCCATGAGAAATTCGCATAAAATTTACATAAGAAAAAATTTCATCTGTGAAGATTGAATAGACGTCTATATCGGTTATTTTAGGATTAACTATAGTAGATTTAACTTGATAATTTAATAGAATATCAATTTTTTGTTTTTCTTTTTGAGCCTCTTCATATTTCATTTTAGATGATAATTTCTCCATTTTCAATTTAAAATCATTAAGAGAATCTTTAAAATTCCCTTTAATCATTGATTTAATAGCCAGAAAGTTTTTTTTTACCTCAGATGAAGTTATTTCTTGATCACCCTTTTTAAGTAAATGAATTAGATCATGATTTAAAAATGGGTAAACATTTTTAATTAATTTGATTAAAAATTTAACACTTTTAACATTGGTGAATGGTCCAAAAAACTCTCCTTTACTTCTATCATACTTTCTAGTATAATAGATTCTTGGTTTTGGTTTTTTCTCAATACAAATCCATGGATAAGTTTTATCATCCTTCAAAAGAACATTATACTTCGGCTTGAATTTTTTAATTAAATTATTTTCTAGCAATAAAGCATCCATTTCAGTTTCAACAACAATATTTTCAATTTTAAATATTTGTTTAACTAATAGTTTAGTTCTGAAATGAGTGTGTTTTGTATTGAAATATGAAACTACTCTTTTCTTAATATTTATTGCTTTACCTATATATATTACATTATTTTGGTCATCAAAAAACTTATATATTCCAGGATTTTCCGGTAATATTTTTATTTGAACCTCAAGATTAGAAATTTTCATTAATTAAATTTAGTTTATCTAGATAATAAACTTTATCTCAATTAGTAATATTAACATTAAATTTAAGTAATATAAACTATGAAAAATAATAAGTCAGAGTTAAGGAATACCTACAGTTTAAAAAGAAAAAATTTGTCTATTTATCAAATCAACCAAAGGAGTATTCTAATCAGTAAAAAACTTCTTGATATTCCAATTTGGGATAAAGAGTTCTATCACATTTTTTTGACTTCAAAAAAAAATAATGAAATCGAAACAAAATTTATTTTGAGTATGCTTGCTAAAAAAAATAAAAAAGTTGTAGTCCCAAGATTAGTTGACTTAGATAATCTTGAACATATCTTATTGACTAGACAAACAAGCCTTAAAGAAAACTCTTATGGAATACCAGAGCCTCAAAAATATAATAATAAAATTATTTTTCCTCAGGAATTAGATGTTATAATTGTTCCATTGTATGTTTTTGATCTTAATGGAAATAGAGTTGGATATGGAAAAGGTTATTATGATAGATTTTTAAAAAGCTGTAGAGATGATGCAATCAAAATAGGGGTCTCACTTTTTGAACCTGTAAAATTTATATCAGATATATCTATAACTGATGTTGCATTAAACTATGCAATCACCTCCAATGGTATTTTTAATTTTCAATAAATATTTTTTTATTAAAAAATATAATTATTGCTGCACCAAAAGTAATTGATGAATCTGCAATATTGAAAATGTATTGAAAAAATAAATAATCTTGACCACCTATGAATGGAATCCAACTAGGCCAAGTCCATTCAAATAAAGGGAATTGAATCATATCTACTACATTTCCATAAAAAAGCGGCGCATATCCTATTTTAGGGAGAAGTGTAGCTACTTTTCCATAGCTGTCACTGAAAATTACTCCATAAAAAACAGAGTCAATTATATTCCCAATTGCACCAGCAATTATTAAACATAGAGCCCATTTTAAATGAACTGAACTAGATTTTTCGAATAATTTTTTTATCCATAACCCGATTGCTCCAATTGCAACTAGTCTAAACATAGTGAGAATTAACTTTGCACTTTTCTCATTTAAAAATGGAATTATATTTTCAAGTCTTGCACCCATAGCCATTCCTTTATTTTCAACGAAAAGTATTTTAAAAAATCTCCAATTAATAATAGCATCTTCACTGTAGATAGTGATGGGAAAATTTAATTTAATATAAAATTTAGATATTTGGTCTATTAATAAAATTGTAAAAATAAGAATAAAGGCTCTTTTTGGAGTTAGCTCATAAATAGGTCTGGATTTCATATTACGAATATGAATATTAATCTCTTTAAAATATATAAATTATTTCTGCATGTTTTTAGCCTTTATGCTAAGTGTAGCATGGGGCACCAGATTTAAGCGTTTCTTGTTAATTAGCTTTCCTGTAACTCTACATATTCCGTATGTTTTGTTTTCGATTCTAATTAATGCATTTTTTAAATCACGTATAAATTTTTCTTGTCTCAATGCAAGTTGGGCATTAGCTTCCTTGGACATAGTTTCAGATCCTTCCTCAAAAGCTTTAAAAGTTGGTGAGGTATCCTCAGTTCCATTATCACCATCATTCATGTATGAAGTTTTTAAGAGGTTTAAATCCTCATTAGCTTTAATCATTTTCTCCTCAATAAGCTTTCTAAATTTTGCTAGATCTTTATCACTGTATCGGTTAGTAGTTTCCATTTAATATATTTTTTTGATCATTAGAAAAGTTTTTACTTTATCAAATTCTAAATTTATCCCTGTATCTTGTTTATTGTTTATTATTATGGACTCAGCGAGAGTTTCTTCTTGTATATATTTTTTAAAAGAGATTAAAACTTGGTTTAAAATATTGTCAGATGTTATGCATATCTCAATAGTATCAGTTACTTCTAGCCCCAAATCTTTTCTATAATTTTGAACTCTATTTACAAATTCTCTAGCGATCCCTTCTTCAATTAAAGATTTAGTTAATGTTATGTCAAGTGCAACAGTCAAAGAATTGCTATGAGCAACTAGCCAACCTTCAATATCTTTTGAACTGATATCGAAATCACTTCGAGCTAATTTAATCTTTTTTTCATTAATTACTAATTCAACTTCACCATTTTGCTCTAGATTGAATATATCTTTCGATGTCATTTTACTTGTCAATAGGGATATGTGTTTAATTTCCTTTCCAAAACGTGGTCCTAAAATCTTAAAATTAGGTTTTATTTGTTTTACTAGTTTTCCACTATTTCCACTGATTATTTCAATTTCTTTTACATTAATTTCAGACTCTAATTGCTTTTCTATTGAAATTATATCTTGACGCTCTTTTTCTGTATTTACAGGAATCATTATTCTTTTTAATGGCTGACGAACTTTTATTTGTTCCTTTTTTCTGAGTGATAATGCAAGTGATGTAATAACTCTGGCTTTATTAATTCTTTTTTGAAGAGTTAGATCAATTTTATTTTCATTTGCAGATGGAAAATCAGTCAAGTGGACAGATTCAGGATTTTTTTGGTCAGGAAAATTTTCTATCAAATTCCTATACAAATGATCCATGTAAAATGGTGCTATTGGAGCTGATATTTTTGTTATTGTCATCAGTGAGTCATATAAGGTTTGATAGGCAGAATTTTTATCTGATCCATATTCACCTTTCCAAAATCTTCTTCTATTTAATCTAACATACCAATTACTTAGTTTTTCTTGAACAAATTCAGAAATTGACCTACAAACTTTTGTTGGTTCATAATCCTCATAATAACGATCTACTTGAAAAATTAGGGTGTTTAATTCAGATAATATCCAGTCATCAAGTTCATTTTTTTGTTTGTCACTGTGTTTGTTATTGTTTGGAATAAAACCATCAATATTAGCGTATAAACTAAAAAATGAATAGATATTATAGATAGTTCCGAAAAACTTTTTTTGAACTTCTAATACTCCATCTAAATCAAATTTTAAATTATCCCATGGATTAGCATTTGATATCATATACCACCTTGTTGCGTCAGGGCCATATTTTTCTAGAGTTTCAAAAGGATTTATACTATTCCCAAGTCTTTTGGACATTTTTTGCCCTTCTTTATCTAAGACTAAACCATTTGAGATAACATTTTTGTAGGCTTTTTTATTAAAAACTAGTGAGCTAATAGCATGAAGAGTGTAAAACCAACCTCTTGTTTGATCAACTCCTTCTGCTATGAAATCAGCAGGATATGCCTTCTCATTATCGATCTTTTCTTTATTTTCAAATGGATAGTGCCATTGCGCATAAGGCATTGCTCCTGAATCAAACCATACATCTATTAAATCATTTTCACGATATAAGGGGATTTTAGATTCTTTATCAGTTAAAATTATTTTATCAACTATATTTTTATGTAAATCTATTTTATCATAATTTTTATTTGACATATCCCCCAAAATAAAATTTTCAAAAGGGTTTTTTTTCATAAATCCAAAATCTATTGATTTATTTATCTCATCTATTAGTTCAGAAACAGATCCAATGACTTTTGTTTTAGATTTATCCTTAGAAGACCAAATTGGTAACGGAATTCCCCAAAACCTTGAACGAGATAAGTTCCAATCATTGGCATTGGAGAGCCAATTACTAAATCGCTTTTCGCCGGTTGATTTTGGTTTCCAATTAATTGATTTATTTAAACTAACCATCTTATTTTGAGCTTTGTTTATTTTAATAAACCAGGATTCTAATGGGTAATAAAGTATTGGTTTATCCGTTCTCCAACAGTTAGGATATGAATGCTTATATTTTTCAACTTTAAAGGCGAGATTTTCTTCTTTGAGTTTTATGGCAATTTCAATATCTACAGAACGATCAGGTATTTTTTCTTTTGTGTAATATTCATTTTTTACATATTTTCCAGCAAGAGAAGGAAGCTCTTTTCTAAACTTACCGTCTAGATCAACTAGAGGAATAGATTTTTTGTTTTCATCAAGAATCAATAAAGGGGGAATTTCAGGGATAGCTTTTTTTGCGGCTAAAGCATCATCTGCCCCAAATGTTGGAGCTGTGTGAACAATTCCAGTTCCATCATCTACAGTGACAAAATCCCCTTCAATTACTCGAAAGGCATTTTCAGGATTGTTAATTGGAGGTGGCGATTCCTTCCACAATTTCTCATATTTAATATCAATTAAATCTTTACCCAAACAACTAGTTTCAATAAAATACGGGATCTCTTTACTTGTTGTGTTGTAAGTTTTTAATAGAGAAAGGTTTTCAACTAATTTGTATTTTTTTCCAAATTGCTTTTCAACCAGTTTACTTGCAATTAAAACCCTGATAGGGAGAGATGTGTACTGGTTGAAAGTTTTAATGATTAAGTATTTTATTTTTTTTCCAACTGTTAATGCAGTATTTGAGGGTAAGGTCCAAGGAGTTGTTGTCCAAGCTAGAATATATAATTCTTCATCATTTTTTAATGATTTTGGTAAACTTGATTTTATAGTTTTGAACATAGCAGTTACGGATGTGTCAGTTACATCCTTATAGGTTCCAGGTTGATTCAATTCATGAGAACTAATCCCAGTTCCAGCTTTCGGGGAATATGGTTGAATACTATATCCCTTGTATAAAGAACCCTTTCTATAGATTTGTTTTATCAACCACCAAACACTCTCCATATATTTTGGATTAAACGTTACATATGGATCATCTATGTTAATCCAGTAGCCCATTTTTTTTGTTAGTTTATTCCACAAATCGGTATAACGCATGACCGCCTTCTTACATGCATCATTATATTCTTCAATAGTTATTGATCTTCCAATTTCATTTTTTGTAATTCCTAACTCTTTTTCAACTCCTAATTCTACTGGAAGACCATGAGTATCCCAACCAGCTTTTCTTTCAACCAAAAACCCCTTTTGAGTTTTAAACCTACAGAAAATATCTTTTATTGCTCGTGCCATTAAGTGGTGAATACCTGGGACCCCGTTAGCTGACGGAGGACCCTCATAAAAAATGAAAGGTTTATTTTTTTTCCTAATAGATATACTTTTATTGAAAATAGATTTCTTTTCCCAGAAAGCTAACACATCTTCAGAAATCGATATAAGATCTAATTTTTTATATTCATTAAAAGACATTATCTATCATTTTAATAGAGTAGCGAAAGTAATCAATTTATAAAAAAAATGAAGTTAAATAAAATAGAAAAACTTAGAAATCGATACTAATTCCAAGTTGGATACTTCTACCTGGTTGAGATATTCCAGAAGCAAATGTTCTGTAGTGTGTGTCGAATATGTTGTTTAACCCTAATTTTATTGAGGTATAATTATTATATCTATAATTTATCATTGTTGAGAATATTTCCCAAGCAGGTGTGCCAGCATATTGATTATTAAAAATTAATGGTGTTTCTTCGAGACCATCTTCTCCTCCGTAACTATAATCATTTGGATTTTTAGCATTACTAAAATTCCATATTATTTGAGCATTAAATTTAGGTCCGTTGTAATTAATTGAATAATTCCCAAAAAAAGGAGGGATTGAAGGCATTGGTCCATTTTTAAAACTTTTGTTTCCTCTTGTATATGTCAAACTTGCTTTTGTATGAAGCTTTTCGTTAAGCTTAATGCTACTTTCAAAAGACCCACCATACACATATCTATTTCCAAGATTTTTATTGGCAAGAGTGGATATTTCTTCACCATTAAATAAAATAGTATTTGGATTATCTGTGCTTTGATCACTAAAAATAATATATTCCGATCTAACTATATGTCTAGAAATTAATGAACCAAATCCCCTTAATGAAAAACTATATAACCCATTATCAGACTCATATGAAACACCTGTATCAAAATTATAAGCATACTCTGGTTTAAGAAATGGGTTAGGCACAATTAAAAACCCCCCACTTTCCCTTATTTTTCCAATATCATCAATATTAGGATTTCTAAAACCACTTGATAAGACAAAATTTAATTGCATTTTTTTTAAAGGATTATAGATTGCAGCGATTGTATTTGTTATAGCCCAGTTATTAATTGAAACTTCAGATAATAATGAGTTTATTTGAGCCTCCTCTTTCCACGAGCCACCAAGATCTGTATAAGTAATTCTTGAACCAAAATTAAGTGAAAGAAACTTGTTAATGTCCCAAATAATATTAATATATCCAGCTGCACTTTTATAATAACTACCATTGCTCGGGTATCTTGAGGGAATAGTAATCCTATTCACATAATTTAGTATTTGATTTTCAGAGATACTTAACACTGATGAATATGCATCAGAGTTTATAATATTTTGTATAATTTCAACTCCGTAAGAAGTATTAATTTCATCTGATGGTTTTGCTGAAAAATCTGCGTTTAAACTTAAAATAGAGACTCGTTCAAACTGATGATTTTTATTAAAACTTTCAAATTTTCTATTAACTCGAGATTCTTTAATATCCTGATAAGCCAGGGTAATAACACCACTTTTAAGTAATCTAGAACCTTTAAAAAATTCAAATTTAGGTGAAAATAAAAACCTTTTTTGCGGGCCATAGTACCACTGAGCAAATCTAAGATTTCCATCCCGAACTTCACTCAACTTATCATATCTGTTTATGTTAGACGAATTAGACAATTGTAAATTTATTGATAGATAATTTTGACTAGAAAATTTGAATCTAAACTTTTGAAATAGATCAATTTGATTGTAGCCTGTGTTTTTTTGAATTAGCGGATCAGGATTTAATGTAGGAGTCGATTTATAAAATGAGTTTGTATTTTCAGAATAAAAATTTGTTAATCCCCAACCATTGTAGCCATGAGAATTTTTACTTCCCATTTTAATATCTCCAAAACTTGAAAAATTAATACTAGTTATTGAACCCCAGTTTTTGAAACTCCAATTCGAAGTTATATTATTCACACTAGACATATTAGCATAATTAAAATCTGAGTGAAATTTATTTCTGTTTTTTACGTCACTGTTTATATCTGGTGTTTTTGTATAATAGTGAATAACTCCTCCCAAAGCATCAGAGCCATACCCTACAGACGATGAACCAAATGTAACCTCCACTCTATCGAGTATGTGTGGAGAAATTGTTATTGCATTTTGAAGATGGCCAGATCTATAAATTGCATTATTCATTCTTACCCCATCTATGACTAATAAAACTCTATTTGCTTCAAAACCCCTTAAAACTGGACTTCCTCCCCCACCCTGAGATTTTTGAACTCTCACTCCAGGACTTAATTCAAGGATTTCAGCTCCAGTTTGAATTATATTTTTTTCTATTTGCTTTGCATCAATGATATTTACTTTTTCTGCTATTTTGTTTTTTGCTGTTTTTGATCTAGCTACAGATAAAATAATCCCATCTAGATTTTCAATTTTAGGATTCATTTGAACATATATTATCTCTTTATAATTATTTGGGATTATTTTTAAATCATCATATCCATTTATCTGAAAGATTACAGGAATAGATTTTTTAAAATCATCTATTGTTGCTTCTCCCTTTGAATTCGTAATTGTACTTTTTAGTTTATTTAGAGAATATACAGCAACATTTTCAATTGGCTCCCCGGTATTCTTATCTTCAACATAAACTTTTTGACTAAAACTTAAGGAGCAAATAAGAAAACAATAAACTAAACTTTTTTTATTTTTTATCGCTAAAAACATCATTAAATACTTTTATTGATTTTGGAGGATTGAAATATTGTAAATGAATACAATAATATGTCATTAATTGATCCAAGAGATTTTTACGAATTTTATTGGTTATACTCAAAATTTCAATTTGATCAAAATTCAGTTTTAATAAATTTCTAAACATTTTTAAATCGTCTCCTAAAATAAGATTTTCTGAATTAACTTTATTAGAAAAAGAACCATTATTCAAATCAAAATAAGGGTAACCATAATTTGAAGTATTAGGATAAAAACCCATATATTTTGTTAGATCAATTAAAAATTTTAAATGAAAATTTGAATTGAAATTTTCACTATCTAGCCATAGTATCATTACTTCCAAAAAGTCATATAACTCTTCATTCTTTTCTTTTTCTTCTTTAAGTACACTTCTTAAAACTTCTGATAAAAAAATCACAACAGTACTCTTAAATATGGATGTATGAATTGATTTAAATGGTTTGCTTATCCCAGCCTCATTAATAAAGTTTAAGCCTTCTTTTTTTTTATGATTAGAAATTAAAGATATTAAACTGAAAGTCTGAAACATTCCTTTACTAAGTTTACCTTTCCTAGAATTTAAAATACCTTTAAGTAGATAACTTTTTAGACCAAAGTATTTAGTATAACAGGTTGTTATAAGACTTGAATCGCCATATTTAATTGACGAAATAACTAGTGCTGGAGTTTCGATCAAAATAAATTATTAAACTACTCCTTGTGCTAACATTGCATCAGCAACTTTGACGAAACCGGCAATATTTGCTCCCTTCACATAATCGATTTTATTTTTCTCCTTTCCATATTCAATACATGATTGATGTATTTCTGACATAATAGTTTTAAGCCTTGAATCAACTTCATCTCTTGCCCAATTATAGCGTAGTGAATTTTGTGCCATTTCTAGACCAGAAACTGCAACTCCTCCAGCATTAGATGCTTTTCCAGGAGCAAAAAGAATGTTGTTTTGTTTGAAAAAGTTTATTGCGTCTGGGGTAACAGGCATGTTTGCACCTTCACCAACACAAATACATCCATTAAGTTTTAATTGCTTTGCATCTTTGACAGTTAATTCATTTTGAGTTGCACATGGAAGAGCAATTGAGCAATTTATTCCCCAAGGTTTTTTATTTGGGTAATAAATTGCTTTTGGGTATATTTTTAAATAGCTATTAATTCTTTCACGTTTTGTATTTTTTAAATCCATAATATATGATAATTTTTCTGCATCAATTCCGTCTTTGTCAAAGATAAAACCGGAAGAATCAGACATTGTTTGAACTTTAGCACCTAACTGAATACATTTTTCTGCAGCAAATTGTGCGACATTCCCTGAGCCTGATATAACAACTGATTTCCCCTCAATATTTTCATTAATATGATTTAACATTTGTATTGTAAAATAAACTACACCATAACCTGTAGCTTCGGGTCTTATTAAAGATCCACCCCATGAAACTCCTTTTCCTGTTAGCACACCAGAAAATTCATTTCTAAGTCTTTTGTATTGACCGAACAAATATCCAATTTCTCTTCCACCAACTCCAATATCCCCTGCTGGGACGTCATTATTTGGACCTATATGCCTAAATAATTCAGACATAAAGCTTTGGCAAAATCTCATAACTTCAGTATCTGATTTACCCTTTGGATTGAAATCAGAACCTCCTTTTCCACCACCCATAGGTAGTGTAGTTAAGCTATTTTTGAAAACTTGTTCAAATGCTAAAAACTTTAAAACACTCAAATTAACACTTGGATGAAACCTTAGACCTCCTTTATATGGACCAATTGCCGAATTCATTTGAACACGGTACCCCCTGTTAACTTGAATTTCTTCATTATCATCAATCCATGCTACCCTGAAGGAAATTACTCTTTCAGGCTCAACCATTCTTAGTAGCACATTTTGTCCATAATATATATCTTTAGTAACAATATATGGAATTACTGTTTCAGCAACCTCTGTAACAGCTTGCATAAACTCTGGTTCATTCTGATTTCTAGAACTTACCTGCTCTAAAAAATTTTGAATAATTTTTTTCATGTATAAATTTAAGACTTTTCTAACCGACACATATAAATTACAATTTTTTATGTAAAAAGTATCGAAACAACATCCTCTATTTTTTCAACTGATATTACATCAATATTTTTAATCGTTGAATCTACTTTATTATTATTCGAAATAAAAATCGATTTAAAACCAAGTTTAGCTGCTTCTTTAATTCTAGAATTAATTTTTGAAATTGGTCTAATTTTACCAGATAAATCAATTTCTGCAGCAAAGCACATGTTTTTTTTAATACTTTTTTCAAAGTAACTTGATAGGATTGAGACTACAACACCAAGATCTAAACCTGGATCATTTATTGAAATACCTCCTGTAAAATTTATAAATACATCTTTAGATCCTAGCGTGAATCCTGCTCTTTTTTCCAAAACTGCTAGAAGCATATTTAATCTTTTTGAATTGAAGCCTGTGCAACTTCTTTGAGGTGTTCCATATACCGCTGAGCTAACTAGTGCTTGTATTTCAATTAATATAGGCCTAATTCCTTTCATTGTCACACTTATTGCCTGACCACTTAATTCGTTATTATCCAAATTAATTAATAATTCATTTGGGTTTGAAATAGGGTGAATGCCCATAGAGTCCATTTCATAGATACCAATTTCATCAGTTGTTCCAAATCTATTTTTTTGTGATCTCAATATCCTGTATATATGGTCCTTGTCTCCCTCAAAATTTAATACCGTATCTACCATATGCTCTAATATTTTTGGGCCTGCAATTTGACCATCTTTAGTTATATGTCCCACCAAAATAACAGGGATGTTAGTTTGTTTCGCATAATTAATCAGTTCAGAGGTGGTATACTTTATTTGAGATACGGTACCGGCAGCACTATCAATATTTTCACTTTTTAGGGTTTGAATGGAATCAATTACAACAAATTGTGGTTTTAATTCTTTGATTTCATTAAATAAATTACTCATTTTAGTTTCACTAAGAATGAAACAATTATTATTAACGGCACTAATTCTGGATGCCCTAAGTTTAATTTGTTTTAGGCTTTCTTCACCGGAAACATAAAGAGATTTTAGATTTGAGTTTAGGGTGATTTGAAGAAGAAGTGTTGATTTTCCAACTCCTGGCTCTCCACCCAAAAGAGTTAAGGATCCATGAACTATTCCACCCCCCATAACTCTATTAAATTCTTTGTCATTTGTTAGTATCCTAGACTCATTGTCTAACTTTATTTTTTCTAGCTGAACTGATCTATTTCGTTCATTATTTAAGTTAAAATTCCATTTTTTTTCTCCTTTAACTTGAATATTCTCCTCAATTAATGTATTCCATTCTTTACAAGATTTACATTGCCCTTGCCATTTTGAATGTTGAGTACCACATACTTTACAGAAAAATGTAGTTTTATTACTCATAGGAATTTAAAAATAGCGTTTACGGTTAATAAATGGGATCAAAACAAAAGCTAATGCTCCCAGAATTAAAATTAAAATAGTTTGACTACTCCAAACTATCCACCCAAAAGATAAACCTATTTCTTTATTAATTCCGAATGAACTTAAAACTAGAGCTATGCTTAAGGGATATATTCCAATTCCACCATTGGTAGTTGCTATAGATAATCCACCAACTATAAATGCAGGAATTAACATTTCGATAGTTAATCCATGTGTCTCGGGAATTGACCATTTTATCAGATAAAACATATACAGATACATTACCCAAATAAAAATTGTGTGACAAATAAAGGGTAATTTATTTTCAAT
>TARA_B100001057_G_scaffold243013_1_pt1 | contig 15281 bp, 23 predicted proteins | sample TARA_B100001057 | Tara Oceans TARA_B100001057 (sample SAMEA2621839) | marine metagenome | biome: marine biome (ENVO:00000447); feature: surface water layer (ENVO:00002042); material: "saline water (ENVO:00002010), including plankton (ENVO:xxxxxxxx)" | depth 5 m
GAAGAGGGACATGCTGTAGCATACTTTGGTGGATCTAAAGACGAAATCGAAATGAAACACATGGCAAATAGAGAAAAATTGTTACGTGAAGGCGTTGTTACCCGTGAAGAATACGATAAGGCTATGGCATTAATGGCCAAATAAACCGCTAAAATACGCGGAAAATACAGTTTTTACCAAAAAAGGTTGACTTTAGCGTTTTATTATGTTATTATACTTGTTATGTTAACTAAAATAATAAAAATAATAAGGAGTGTTAATATGTCAAATACAGCAAAAGGTACTAAGTTCTTCACTGAAGGAACTCAAAACCAACAAATCCTAGCAAACTACTGGGGTAACGGTAAATCGTTTACTACAGAAGATTTAACTGATGACTTAGAAATTATGTCACCAGGTGCAAGACTAACTGAGTTAAGAGATGCAGGCTTCGACGTAAGAGTCGTTGAGTCAAATTCAAATGACACAGTAGGAAGACCAGTTGCTACTTACAAGATTATGAAAAGAAGAGTTCTTGCGTAATCTTTAGCAATCTTTTTTACCAAAACAGGTTGACTATTGCGCCTACCCATGCTATATTATACAAGTAATAAGGCAAACAGGTAGGCGCAATATGACTATGAGTTTAGTACGTGGCATGACCACTCTCAATACTAAGAAGCGTAAGGCTTCGAAGATGACCAAAGGCAAACTAGAACGTTTGCAAAAACAACACAAAGAACATAATAAACATATGAAGCAACTAGGTTGCCATAATAATATTATGACCTTTCCAGAATATTTAGATTATGTAAGTGGCAATTATACGCCAAAGTATAAGCCATCAGTAGTAAAGACTGATTGGCAACAAGAAGGTTACTCACGTAAGACAGAACCTGTTCCTAGTCATAATAGTGAACACAGTTTTGCACCAGCAACTAAGAAAGAATCTATGCAATACTCAGGTGAACGTAAACTTGTAGGTATTGCTATGATGCACAAGTCAAATCTAGTTCCTGTATTTGCAGACGATGATGACAAGACTGGGTCTAAACAAGCAACAGAAATAGCACAAATGCGTAGAAATTAAAAACACATACTAAATGTTGTGAAATTATAACTTAAATAAATGATGAGGAAAAATAAAATGAAAATGTTTTCAATGTGGACGGCGATGGTTTTATTATCATCAACGGCCATGGCATCAGCAAGTACGTTCCAGAATGTTATAACTGACGAACTTTATACTGAGCAAAACCATCCCGAACTTTATTGCTTGGCACAAAATGTTTATTTTGAAGCAAAGTCGGAGCCGTTAGCGGGACAATATGCTGTCGCTGACGTTGTACTCAATAGAGTAAAAGACACTAGATATCCAAGTACAATTTGTGAAGTTGTTAAAGAAGGACCAATTAAAGAAAGTTGGAAAACTAGGCAACACGCAGACTTATCAGATGACGAAAGAGTATATTTCCCTAAAAGAAATAAGTGCCAATTTAGTTGGTACTGTGATGGGAAACCAGATAAAATACGTGATGGTGATGCTTGGAGACAAGCACAAATTGTTGCATACAGGATTACCTATAACGAAAGGCACAGGGGACTTACTGAAGGTTCTACACACTATCATGCTGATTATGTACATCCTAAATGGGCAAGTACTCTACAACTTGTAGGAAGAATTGCAACACATATCTTCTATAGGTGGCCGTAATGACACACGTAGTTTTAGATGACTTCATGCCACCTAGTCTGGTGGATCATATTGAACAAGTTATGATGTTCAACGATAATCTTGCATGGGGGTTTAGAGATTCGACAGCAGGAGTAGATGACATTGAAACTGACAACAAGAATATAAAAGAAACATTTCAATTTCAAAGCAATTTATATGATCATGACTCAGGCCCAACTAGTCAGTTTTTCGAAGAAATACGTCCTATAATGATGTTTGCCGAATATGCACTTGGCTTTACAATTCAAAATATTAGTAGGATAAAAGCAAATACTTTATTACAAGTAGAAGGTACAAAAGGCAAGTACCATCCTCCACATATGGATTTAATGAACGATAACGGATATGCTATGGTTTACTATGTACATAATGCTGATGGAGAAACAATATTATTTGATAAACGTTTTAATCAAGCAATGAAGCATGATCCAAAGTATTTAAATCATAATGCATATGACCTTGAAGAAATTACTCGAATTAAACCTAAAAAAGGAAGAGCAGTTCTTTTCAATTCTAATCGTTTTCATGCTAGTAGTAACCCGCAGGTTGCACAACGCAGAGTTATAATAAACCACGTATTTACTACAGATGATAACTTCCTTACCAAAATAGGTTGACTTTTGCGTTTTATTATGGTATACTGTAAACATAATAAAAAAAGGCTCAACTTATAGGAGGCATTAAATATATGGAAAACCCATTAAACACAGTTACAGAATTTCTTACTCAAGAATGGAGTAAGACTGTCGAGTATCAAACCCAATCATGGGCTGATGCAAAACTTCAACTTGCAACCAATCAAGAACAAATAGTAGGTTTGTTCGACAAGGTTGCTTCAATTTTCAACTAAGAGGCTAAAATGAAAGGCTTATTAAAAACTATTGCGTTAGTGGGTGTGTTGGCATCACTAGGTGCTTGCTCATCATATACAACTATCGCCGAACGAGATACTTATGCTCAACCAAAGTGGTACGCAAAATGTGCCCAGGCTGGATCCGAAGGTTGGTTCTGGTGGAAGAAGGATTACGTTTATGCCTGTGGTTCAGGACAAAGTGTATATCAACAAGCGGCTGAAGAGCAGATGTATGCGGTTGCTATGAATAACTTTGCGAAACGTATTAACGGCAAAGTGAATAGCGAAACATCTATTGCGTTTGATAATGATGTTAGAGATACAAAAACATTTATTTCTTACAAAGTTACTGACACAAAAGTTCGTCAGCATATTGAAGAAGAACGTGGTACCTACATCTATGCAGGTAATACTTATACCTTTGTTAAACTTAGAATGCCTAAAGAAGTATTCGACGGTTTAATTGCAGGATCGAACTAATGGTTAGAGCAGGATTGGTCATTATAGTGCTAGTCCTGTTATCTGCTTGCAGTAGTAGTAAAGTTGACTACAAACCGCCGTATTGTTACACAGATCAAACAATCAAAACAACAAACGGAGAAACTGTTAGTAGTGACACTACATTAGAATGTAGTGACAGGCCAGGTCAGCAAGTCGCAATACAACGTGCAGGAATAGACAAAGGTTGCGAAGAATTTTGGTATACAGAAATTAGGAATGGTCAGGCTGTTCCAGTGAGAGGAGTTCGATGTGAAAGACTTGATGGTAGTTGGGAAGTCCTTAATGTTAACGGCTTTGTTCGTTAGTATTGTCGGATGTTCATCACATAGTGTCAACCAAAGTGCAAGTGTTACAAATAGTGTAACAGGTCCATATGGGGCCGCTATAAGTTCAGCAGACATAGGCTGGCGTCTTTATCAGGATTGGAACTATAGATTAAATGATTCACAAAAACAAAAACAAACATCATCTGTTTATGCGGCCTTAGAAGGTGACTATGGTGTTATTTACAAATGGTTTGAAGGCAATGCATTTGGAGCCGCAAAAGCAGTACATGGGTATCCGCAAGGAAGTGGTTTTTGTAAGGTGATTTACACCACAGTAAAAGTAAATAATAGACAAAGGACCTATGAAGATACTGCTTGTAAAGAAGCAGGCCACGATGGTTGGCGTTTTGTAGTTAAATGATACTATATCGTAGGTACAATAATTGATTAAATACAATATGTTCTTAGCAATATTAACAACGCTCACGGCGTTAACAATTAGTGCCGTAGCCATATACTATTCGATAGCAGGTCTCGTGGCTATTTTTGCCGCGGCCGCAGTACCTATTATGATAATGGGTGGTGCATTAGAAATAGGAAAACTTGTAACCGCAGTTTGGTTACACCGCTATTGGAAACGAATCGCATGGTGGTTAAAAACTTATCTCACGGTTGCAGTATTTGTTTTAATGTTTATTACGAGCATGGGTATCTTTGGATTCTTATCTAAAGCACATATTGAACAAACAAGTGCTAGTGAAGAAAGCATTGCTCAAGTACAACAAATAGATATCGAGATTGGTAGACTAAACGGTATAATTACAAGAGCAGATGAAAAGATTATCAAACTTGAATCAAGCGGTACAGGTGCTGATGCAAACATACAATCCCAAATAGACAAAGAACAAGAACGTATTGATAAAGCATTTGAACGTATCAAACCTGCTATAGCACAACAAAATAAAATTATTGAAGATGCTAGAGGTACTGATGCAAACAGAACAAAACCCTACGAAGATCAATTAGCAAGTATTAATGCTGAGATCTTACGTTTAGAAACAAGTGCAAGAGAATATGAAGATAAGATAGCAACACTAGATGTTGATAATAAAAGTATAACACCTTTACTTGCACAAATTACAAAAATAGAAGAAGAAATTATTCGTGTTACTAATCAATTAAACAGTAGCGAAGATGGACAGATTAGAGCAGGGCAGGCTATCATTGGCGTCACAAGTGATGGACTATTTGGAGGCAATACTCGTAAGGCTCTTGCTAAATGGGTATCAGCACAACAAGAACGTATAAGCCAAATACAAGGCGACATTAGTAAACTTAGAGTAGATGCTAACGAAACAGTAGAAAAAGAACGTGTAAGACTAGCCGAAGTAGTTAAAGACATAAGAACAGTTCAAATACCTGCACTTAAAGAACGTGAACTAACTATGCTAGGTAAGATTGATGAAGTTCGTAAAACTGAATCACCTGTTATACAAACTGCAAGAGATGAGATACAAAGACTACGTAAAAGTGCAGAAGATCAAGTAGTAAACAGTCAAGCACTTATTGAAAGATTACGTAGCCAATTAGCACAAACAGATAAAGCAGATGAAATAGATTCTGCAGTTGATGAACAACTATTAAAAATAAAAGTTGCTGAAGCAGAACTAGACATTCTTACAGAAAACAAATATAAACTTCAAGCAGAATATAGAAAACTAGAAGCAGAAGTAGGACCAATAAAATATATTGCAGAATTTGTATATGGCGAAGAAGCAGATAAAACTATATTAGAAGAAGCAGTACGTTGGGTAATACTAATAATAATTTTTGTGTTTGATCCATTAGCAGTTCTATTGCTAATTGCAAGCCAATATACATTCGAATGGGCAAGATCAAAAAAAGATGAAGATTTTGACTGGAATTCGTATGAGCGAAAAAGAGCCGAAATGATAGTGGCCAATCAAGGAACAGATAATGCAACAGTGGATGAACCTACAGATAGCGATATACAAGATGACAATGTGGAACCTGATGAACGAGATGGAGAAGCCAATAATGAGGCAAGTGTTCATGCAAGGAAGACAGTGGAGAAAGTTGAAGAACAAGTTCCTGACACTTCCGAAGTAGATAAAGCATCGGTAGATGATCAATCTCCGAATCCATTTGCTAAAAACTTTAGGCAAGTTGAAGAAGAAGAAAAAGATATTACAGAAGAAGAACTAGAAGAAATTTTAGAAGAACCACACGTATTAGATACACCACCAGATAATATTGAAACAGAAGATGAAAAAGCACGTAGAGAAGAATATGATGCCAAACATGCTACTGATGAATGGAAGACTGCCAAAGAGGCATGGAAATCAGAGCATCCAAACGAGACACTTAAAGAGAAGAAACTATTATATATAAAAGGGCTAATAGATAAATTACCTTGGGAAGACAAGGTAGAACAAAAAAATGAGGGCTATGAACAAAATGCTGAACAAGATGAAAACACATTGTTCAACAAAATGAGGAAAGAATAACCCTTGAGCAAAATAAGCGTCATAACGCCTCCAGACAAATTATATAACAAAGCACATAGTTTCGTTTTAATTTACCCAAACGATGATATCAAACAACAACTGCAAAACCTAATTGCAGATTGGGATATTCCTATCAATGTTTATATGTATGAAGAAGAAGCAGTAGATTGGTTATTAGATATTGTACAATCTGCAAACGCAGTTATCCTGAATTTGGATGATTGCGACACACAAATAAGAGATTTAGCCAGTTATTTGGTAAGTTTACCCAATGTTTTCTGGTTGACAAAAGCCGAGATCTCAGTGTATAATAAACTGAGCGTTAATAGAATATACAACTTAGATACAATAGGAGGTACAGTTGAGAAGAAACAATAACAATTTTAGAGGCCCACGAGGTGGTGGACATCAAAGGGAACCTGGCAAGTCAGGTTTATACGTAGAAGTCCGTAACGGAGACTTCAACTATGCACTTAGAAAGTTTAAGAAGAAAGTGCAAGATTCAGGACTTATTCAAGAGATACGTGAGCGTCAATCTTACGTAAAGCCTAGTGAAAAACGTGCTAAGGCAAAAGCCGCAGGTATTGCACGATGGAAAAAGAAACAAGCAAAACAAAAGGCCGATTGGGGTCAATAATATGGATCCGATTGCAACAGTAATCTTTCCAACTATTATATGGCGTTCAGAAATCAAATGTGATTTGGACGCAATGTCTCGTCATATTCTAAAGTATAAAGATTTAAACGATGGTGTTGCATTAAGTAATTACGGAGGTTGGCAAAGCACTAACCAAGATATATCAAGAAACTTTATTGACTGGCAGATAGCATTAGAGAAGGCAATTAAGAGTGCATGTCAACAAGGACAATTACCAGACTTAAAATTATATAATTTGTGGTTTAATGTAAATGGGTTTGGTGCTTATAATACTATACACAATCATCAAGATGCTATTATAAGTGGTGTATTCTACGTAGACGTTCCTGAAAAGAATATGGGCAATATTGAATTTTATAGAGATGACGACAGTCAATATTATTTGCCTCCACTAGAATCTTATAACGGATTTACAAAACAAAAGCATGTAGTTGAACCTGAATCAGGAATGTTATTACTATTTCCTGGATGGGTAAGACATGCAGTACAAGGCAATAGAACTAATAAAGATAGAGTAAGTATCTCTTTTAATTATGGAGTAAGATAATGAGAATAGAACAAGATATAAAACTAGATTATAAAGATGTTCTTATTCGTCCTAAACGAAGCACACTAGGCAGTAGGAAAGAAGTTGATCTAGAAAGAGGCTTTACATTTAGAAACTATCAAGGTGACAAAGATAACTACAGACACTGGCGTGGTATTCCTATTATGGCAAGCAACATGGACGGTGTTGGTACATTTGAAATGGCAGATAAACTTGCTGAAGGTAAGATTATGACTTGCCTAGTAAAAACTTACAGTGTAAAAGAGTTGATTGATTATTTTGATACAGATGAAATTGAGCGATCAGACTACGTTGCTATGAGTATTGGTATTACAGATAGTGATCATAATAAATTTAGAGGCGTTTACGAACAAGTAGGAATTAAATTAAAGTATGTTTGCATTGATGTTGCAAATGGATATTCAGAAAGATTCGCAACATTTGTGAGAGGCTTTAGACAAAACTATCCAAACGTAGTAATCATAGCAGGTAACGTAGTTACTGGAGAAATGACGGAGGAACTTATTCTTGCAGGAGCAGACATCATCAAAGTCGGAATCGGACCAGGGTCGGTTTGCACGACTCGCATACAAACTGGGGTGGGCTATCCCCAACTTAGTGCGGTTATGGAATGTGCTGATGCGGCGCATGGATTGGGTGGACATATTATTGCTGACGGGGGCTGTACTTGCCCTGGTGATGTGGCAAAGGCTTTTGCAGGTGGCGCAGACTATGTAATGTTAGGAGGTATGCTTGCAGGACATGATCAAGGCGGCGGCGAAGTAATTGACAAATATTACAAGACAGGCGAATGGGTTAGACAAGAAGACCAACTTGAAAACAATGGCCCTACTACTATTACATGGAGTGATGGCATTGAGAGAAAACAGTTTGTACAGTTTTATGGCATGAGCAGTGATGCCGCTAATAAGAAGCATTTTGGTGGACTAAAAGACTATCGTTCATCAGAAGGCCGCGAAGTATTTGTTCCTTATAGGGGCGATGTAGCGGCTACAGTGCAGGATTTACTAGGTGGAATACGTAGTACTTGCACATATGCAGGCGCAATTAGGCTTAAACACCTAATGCGTTGCACAACATTTGTACGTTGTACTCAACAATTTAACGGAGTGTATGCTACAGATGATAAATAAAAATGTAGAGTTAGGAGAGAGTCCTGCTTTACTTGGATTGCCCATAAGGGAATCTAAACATAAATCTTGCTTAATAAGGAGAAACCAATGACAAGAATAACAACTCTAGACTTACCCTCAATACATAAACACTTTGTAGGATTCGACAGAATGTTCAATGAAATGGACAGAATGTTCGAAAACTCAGCACACAAAGGACAAGGGTATCCCCCATATAATATAGCACAGATAAACGAAAATGAGTATATGATCTCATTAGCAGTTGCTGGCTTTGGTATGGATAATCTTTCAATTGAAAAAGATAAAGATACTTTGAAAATTGAAGGTACCGCTCCAAAAGGAGACGATGAAGTAAATTATCTACACAGAGGTATCGGTGGTCGAAACTTCCGTAGAGAGTTTACACTTGCTGATCACGTAGAAGTTCACAATGCTGAACTTAAAAATGGAATGTTAAACATTCATTTGAAACGTGAAGTTCCAGAAGAGTTACAACCTAAGAAGATTGAAATCAACGCAGGTAAAACACTAGAAGGAACTGTTTCAGAGAAGTAAACAGTCTAGGGGGGTGTAACAGCCCCCCACACAAAGGAGCATTTATGATGAATGATACAGTATTCAAAGAAGATATAAAACTTGATGAAAAGATCAAGAAGGAAACAGAATTACCTCGTCGTTATAAAGTAATTGTATTAAATGACGATCAGACTCCTATGGAGTGGGTAATTAGTATACTTACAACAATCTTTAAACACACCCAATCACAAGCAGAAGCAATTACACTAACCATTCATAGCGAAGGGTCAGCCATTGCTGGCATATATAGTTATGAGATAGCCGAACAAAAATCGGTTGAAGCAACAATGTTAAGTAGAAACAACGGTTTCCCCTTAGCAATGAAACTAGAAGTAGAGTAAAAATTGAGCAACTTAAAAGAACTAACTTGGGAGCATCACAAGAACGCAGAACGTCAAGCATTTGTGAAAGAGATGTTTTCAAAGAAAACACCAATTACTAACGAACGTTACGCAACGTACCTTTTTAACCAACATCCACAGTATGATATACTAGAAGCAATGGCAATGATGCATGGTTTGTTTAACGGAGCACCTGCATTACGCAGAGCACCTTCTATAATGGCAGACTTTGAACAATTATGGCCAGGTGGGGATAAAGAACGTCCACCATTATGTCCTGTTGTGAATGAATACGTCGAGCATATGAAAACTATTATGAACGATAAAGATAAAATTATGGCACATGTATATGTAAGACACATGGGCGACCTAAGTGGTGGTCAAATGATTTCTAAACGTGTACCAGGCAACGGACGTTTTTATAAATTTAAACAAGATCATGATTTTTTGAAACAGCATATTAGATCACAGTTAAATGATGACATGGCTGATGAAGCAAAACTATGTTTTGATTTTGCAACTAAACTATTCAAACAAATGATGGAGTTACCAAACGCATGATATGGGATAAACTAATTGATTGTAAGAATGAGATTATATCTATCTTTGATGAAAAGGCCGAAGAGTTTGATGAGCCAGGACTTGCTCACTTCAATTCTGATGATGGCGGTTGGATTAATCGTGTGTGGCGTAATGACAGTATCCGTAGGGCACATATTGATGTGGTAGATGCACGTAAGTCTAAAGGCTTATGGATGATGCATGTATGTATATTTCCTACACTAGATAACCCTGCTCCTATATACGGATTTGATGTTATTGCAGGAAAAAATAAAATGACTGGTGCATTCCATGACTTTTCACCTAGTGCAGATCCTGACCATCCAATGATTCAAGGTTACTTTGATTCAGTAGAACATTTTGTTCCTGAGAAACAACGTGAATTACCCGAATGGGCTAGAAATATATTCACAGGAAAAATGCTTGCGGCAGGTAACGTAAAATCAGAAGAAGAAGCCGCCGAAATTATTAGAATCGCATTGAGCAACTTACATGCATATTTTGACGAAGTAGGTGAAACAAAAGGCGAAGGTGATACAGCATTAGTCCAAGCATCACAAGATTACTATTGTCACAACCAGCAACAAAACCCTCATACACCAAATGTAATGAAGTCCTTAGGACTTGACGAAGCCGATGTAGACAAGTTTTGCACAGATATGTTATTTCCTAAAATTGGATAAATACTAGTGTAGCAGAGCGTGAGGGCGTTCAGTCAATCAGTTCATACTTTTTCATCTTAGCAATCAAGGCAGTCCTACCAACATTAAGCATCTTAGCGGCTCTTGTTTGATTTTGATTGCAAGTGTCTAGAGCATTTTTAATGCTACTTCTTTCAAGTTCTGCTAACTCTGCATTTAGATCAATACGCACATTATCAACGGAAATTGGCACTAGGTCGTCCAATGCATTCCATAGGAAATCTTGTTCTTCTTGTATGGTATACTGCGCCATAGTACTATTTATTTTGCACTAAAATAAACACCAAAAAAGTGGTATAGGTGTAAAAATTTTTACACCATTTGATAAATATTACTAGAAGCATCCAGGGAAGGGCATCAATAATAAATACAACTGTAAGGAACTCATTATGAAAAAAATTACGATTATAATATTTTTATTCGGGGTATTACTAGCAGACGTAGCACATGCTGAATTGACCTGGTCTTTTAAATCGCCGGCTTTCCATTATGGCAACGGTTATTCTACACATGTATTAAGTGTTGAACAACTACAGTTTAATAGAAAGAAGGAAAGGGAAGATGAGGCAAATCGTGAGGCGGCTCGTATAGAAAGAGAACTTAATAATACTACCCTGAACAAGTTTATTAGAAATGTAGAATCCCGCATATACGCAACTCTAAGTAAACAAATGGTCGACGCAATGTTTGCGGCCTGTGACTCAAGTGTACAAACTTGTGCAACCACAGGTACAGCAGAAATTGAAGGATCATCAATTACTTGGGTTAAGGATGGGACGACAGGAGAAATCACTTTAACGGTTGTTGAAGAGGATGGATCAACTACTGAAATATCAATTCCTGGTTCGGGGGAGTTTAACTTTTGATACGAAATATAATATTACTAGGCATGCTGGTATTACTAACTGCTTGTGGAAGCACTATGAACAAAAGCATAGATATGTACCGCGACAAAGGTGATGCCAAGATACAGCCCTCTCCGTTAGCACAACGTTTAGTTGAGGTACCGGAGTTAGATGGGAAGACAATGACTGTCGCTGTTTACAGTTTTTCGGATAAAACGGGACAACGTAAACCAGCAGATAACATTGCTAACCTATCTAGTGCAGTAACGCAAGGGGCAGAGGTCTGGGTAATAAAGGCTTTATCAGAAGTAGGCAACGGAACTTGGTTTGAACCCGTAGAAAGAGTAGGTATGGATCATTTGATCAAAGAAAGACAATTGATACGTAACACTCGAGATGTATACGAAAAAGACCTGCCCAATGGTCCGAGAGCATTGAAACCCATGGTGTTCGCAGGACTGATACTTGAAGGTGGTATAATTGGATACGACTCGAATGTAGCAATGGGCGGTGTTGGCGCAAGATACTTAGGTATTGGAGCACAAACTGAGTATAGGATTGATACAGTAACAGTGGTTATGAGAGTTGTGTCAGTTAGTACAGGCAAGGTGCTCTTAAGTATTGCAACAGAAAAAACTATTGCAAGCACAAGGTCCGGAGCGGACATATTTAGATTTTTAGATATGGGCACTAAATTGCTAGAGTCAGAGACGGGTTACTCTGTAAATGAACCAGTCAACTATGCTGTGCGAGCGGCTATCGAAGCAGGTGTAGTTGAGATCATATATGAAGGTGAAACAAAGGGATTGTGGAAATTTAAGGAAATGGAAGAGATTACAAGCAAGACGGAAAAAGTTGTAGAGGAAATAAAAGAAATTACTTTACCTACACAACGACCGTTGCCACTAAACGATGCTTTAGAGAAATGGCCTAATGCACGATTAGCGTGTTCGGCAGATAATCTTTGTAGTCCATTTACACCAGCGATGAGACCATAATCCATTAATGAGGGACAAAAATGACAAACATAATAAAAATATACTTGTTCGTTCTTGGACTCGCACTTGGTTCGGTAGCATATGCTAACGAAATCTATATCGAACAAATTGGGGACAATTTAGATTTAGATATAACTCAAGACGGTCAAAACAACGAGTTCGGCGACAGCAATGCTGACGCTTTGCTAGATGGTGACGATATGACGTTTGCAATTACGCAAACAGGTAATACCAACACTATTGATGCTAAAATAAAAGGTAACGACTACACAGGTACTTGGCAGTTTACAGGAAACAGCAACAATGTTGACTTAACTTGTGATAATACATCTGGTACTAATTGTGAAACTGTAACCTTAAACATTACAACTACAGGATCTACAAACATATTTGATGTGTTTATAGGTGAAACTAACGATGCTAAAAACTTAATTGCAAACTTTACTGTAACAGGTGACGGCAACGTATTACAAACTGAAGTTGATGGTGAAGATGCAACTGTAACTGTTGTGCTAAACAATAGTTCAAGTTTGAGTTCAACTACACTTAACGATCAATCATCAGGTAATTCTACACAAGCAGGTGGTAACTTAGTTGATATTGATATAGCAGGTGATGGCGATGCAAATGGTCATACAGTAATCATGGATGTTACTGGCGGTGGTAATAAAATACAAATCGACCAAAGTGGCGTTTACGATAACAAAGTTGATCTTGATATGACAGGTGATGATGGAGATGTTAACATTACACAATCTGACTAAAATCCTTGTAGGGTTTTGTATTATTACAGTGGCAAGTTTAGGCCATGCCAAAACCCAAGATGTAGGTGCGATCGGACAAATAAAAGGTTCGGGTGTCCTTGAAAGAGGAACAGATATAGTTATCGACGGTGACGTTGGTGTTGCTGTTCAGTCAATGGACGAAGCAGTGACAGCAAATGGAACCATGCGTATAAACTTTATCGATGATACGCGAGTAGAACTTACAGAACAATCTAGATTAGTCATAGACGAATTTGTTTATGACCCTAGTCAGGATTTGGGAAGTCTAAGCATGAAAGCAAGTTTAGGCACAGTAAGATACGCAAGCGGTCAAATTGCTAAAAGGTATAAACAGAATGTCAAAATTAGAACACCTAGTGCAACTATAGGTGTTAGGGGTACAGACTTTATAATGACTGTAGACGAATTTGGCGGAAGTATGATTACATTATTACCTAGTTGCGATACAGCAGGTTGGTGTTACACAGGAGAAATTACTGTTGAAACAGATGCTGGTTTTGTAATAATGAATAAAGCCTTTCAAGCGACACAAACAACTCATGGTTTTAAAAAACCTACACCACCTATTGTAATTGATGTAACTGAAGATCAAATAAACAACTTATTAATATTACGGAAAGTTAAACCAATTTGGGAAGCAGAAGAAGAGGAAAGAATTAGACGTAAAAAACTAGCAGAATTTTTAGATGTAGACTTTTTAGAATTTGACGGATTGGATACAGATATACTAGGAGCAAGCACAAACGATCTTTGGGTTACTGCTTTAGATGAAACAGATTACATGCTAGGTGACTTGTTGTACGACTTGTTAGATAAACTAAACTTGGCATTGGCTAGTTTATTTAAGGATCTACTTGATGTATCAAATGCCAAACTACTTAAACAAGATACTAACATATATGGTTTTGATGCAGAAACAGGAATTAGATTAGACTTAGTAGAACCACATTGGATTTGGCGTAGAGAAGATAATGGTGGTGCTGGAACTATACAAATTAAAATGCATAATGAATATGGATATTCATTAAATATACAGCAGGGAGATTTTGAATTATATGATTACCGATTGGGCGATTCGGGCAATAATGTTATTGATATTATTCAAACCGGTCAATAGTTTAGCAAACGATTTATACGTGACACAAGTTGGTGACTTGTTTGATGGCACTATCACGCAAGACGGCGAAGACAATTCTGTTCGTAGTCTTAACACCACAAGCGGTGATGCATCTCTTAGTGGTAACAATAAAACATTTACACTTACACAACAAGGTGATAACAACCGTGCAGGATTTTGGACACATGGTGGTAACCAAGTTATGAGCCTAACACAAGATGGTAATTCAAATGTCAGTGCAATGGACAATCATGGTAACAATAATAACATGTCTGTCAGTATTGATGGTGATAGCAACGTAACACACACTGAAATAGGTAATGGTGGAGATATTTCTAATGTATTAACTGTCACTATAGATAATGGCGATAGTAATAATGTATATACTGAAGTGTTAAATGGTAATAGTAATACAATTGATGTACAAGTACACGAGCAAAGCAATAATATCAATAGAGTTATTGTAAATGGTAGTAGTAATGATATTACAGCATGGCAAGGTAAGCACGAAAGCGGCACTGTAGATGCAAACGAAACAGGCGACAATGATGTATATTGGATAGTAAGTGGTAGCAACAATACTCTTGAAAGTTACCAAACAGATGATAATAACAAAGGCGGATTACACATAGCAAACTATATTACAGGAGACAGTAATACAGTACATCATACACAACGCGGTAGTGGAGAACATGATGGCTTTGTAGAAATTAACGGTGACAACAATGACGTTACGTTACTACAACGTGGTAACAGTGATACACAGTTTGCTGATATAGTTTTAGACGATGGACATACTGTTGATGTTTTTCAACGTTATGGAGATCACACTGCAAACATTGACTTAACAAATGCAGGCGGTGCGTACAATTTAGATTTAGATCAAACAGCAAATTCAAACAAAACTTACAACATTACAGGCACTTGCACAAATGCAAATGGTTGTGGTGTTACAGTCACACAAAACTAAAAATAAATACTAGATGGAAAAGAAAAGTCGTTGGCAACGATTCAAAGACTGGTGGACCATTGATCATGTTGTTGATTTAATAATCGATACATTATTATTACTTTGGGAAGTAATTGCAAGTCCTGTTTTAATACTAGTTAGAATTGTTAGACATTTTATAGGTGAT
>TARA_B100001057_G_scaffold182696_1_pt1 | contig 15277 bp, 11 predicted proteins | sample TARA_B100001057 | Tara Oceans TARA_B100001057 (sample SAMEA2621839) | marine metagenome | biome: marine biome (ENVO:00000447); feature: surface water layer (ENVO:00002042); material: "saline water (ENVO:00002010), including plankton (ENVO:xxxxxxxx)" | depth 5 m
GCTGATATAATTGAAACATCATTAACGGTGGCCCCACTAATAAAAATCTCGTCTGCCGCTGAATCTATCTGAAACAAAGACCCAAAACTCTGTCCTGACTGGTTTGGCACAATAACTGCTGTAAGCAAATCCGGTGCTAATGCGTTGTGTATAAAAGCGGCTAGTTCTGTAAAATAAAAAGTATCTCCAAAATCCCAGTTGTCTAATGCAAAAAATTGATTAATTGCGGCAATCACTCTTGTTTTAATTACTGCGTCTGTTACATTTGTTTTTAAATTTTTTACAACTTTAAATGTTGCTTGTAACTGTTCTTCTGCATTTGGTCCAAACAATATTTTGTATTTTACCGGATGATAAATTATTTGATCTGCTAATGATTTCAATGGATTAAGTGTCCCGGAATAATTTATTCTCATTTGATTCGATGTTGAAGGTAGTGGAAGAGATCCACCATCTTGTAACCATATTCTGTAGAGATTATCATATGTTCTTTCTAACATATACACATCAATAATGTTGGATACACTTGGATCTATTCTGGTTTCTTGTCCTGCATTATGTTTGTACTGGAAACTTATAGAACCTCTGCCTCTTCTTGCTATGTAATCTGTTGTTGTAGACAATGTGTTTGTTGTTGAATCATATTTTTTAATAATATCTTCTGATAAATCATAAAAATAAAACAACTGTCCGTCTGTATATGTTGCTGAATTTAAAGTAATATCTGCTTCGTTCTTTGATACAATAAAGTTTGTTGATGCATACGGTCTAAATCTTGATATGTTGTTGTATGATATGTATTTTTCTTGGAACACAAATTTTGTTGTAATACTTGTGTCAGGTTCCACAATAATATCAAATAGTTCTGGATTATCTACCACACCGTCATCATCATTATCAAAAAATCCAACTTTAACTTTTCTGTTGTCTTGGAAGCCGTCTGCTTCGGTTACTGTATCAACAACTTGCCAATTAATTGGATAACCAACAGAATTACCTGTTGAATTTATAGCATTTGTTTTTAGTATTTTTAATGTGTCTTTAACACTAGTGCCTAATTTGTAATCATAAATTTTTTCCTGTGCATCAAAATGAAATTTATTTTGAGATACTGATTCAAATATGTATTCTAATTTTCTGTATGTAACTGTGTATGTGTTTCCATCATTTGTAAACTTAAACCACCAACTAGCATCTGCATTTGTGCCTGCTGTTGAACTTTGATTTGTTAAACTAAACACATTACTTGCACTTAAATTTGTTGAAGTAATTACTTTCCACGTTTCTGTGTTCCAATCATATGTTAATCCAAATTCTTCGTACGCATTTATCCTGTCGATAATATTTGTTTCTAATGTTTTTGAAAATGATGTTGTAAAGTTTGGAATTAAAGCACTTGTTACAGAGCCATCTGGTAGTATATTGTTTAATGTCACCGGGCCTATGCCAGATTCTAAGTTTCCTACTCCGTTGTTGGCACCATCTCCTGCTACTGCACCAATTTTTGCCCATGATCTATCTTCAGCATTATCTGTTGTTGATGTTACTAATGTGCCATTTAAAAATTTTCTAGTATCAGGAGATGTAAATTTAATTAATGCTCCTGGTTTAGCATATTTCAAATTTGAAGTTGCAAAATCACCCAGTACTAATGGTCCACCAGCTTTGAGGTAGCCAGTATTGGTGTTTGTTGATGTTGTGGTCGAATTCCAAGTTGCTGACAGTGTGCTTAAATCTTTTGTTCCATATTTTAAATAGTAAAACTGTCTTGCATACGGAGTTTTTAATTTTGCTTCAACTTTCGTATCGAGCGTAGATTGTATGTCACTGCTGTTATTGAATGTAAATGTAAATTTTTGTGTTGATTCTTCTCTGTATAATATTCCGTCTTCAGCAAACACACTTACATTTGAATAAGCGCCTGTTGGATCTAATACTTCTTTTGCTCTAGAAATACCTGAAGCAGACCTATTAACTGATTTTACTTTAACAATTTCTTGTGATGCTGAAAGAGGTACTACTTGATAGTCTTCAGCAGTAATCATTCTGTTTTGTGAATAATAAACTTGTCCTGCTTTGGATTTGATTGAACTGTTTGTTTCAGATGATGCCGCATTGTATACTGCCGCTTGTAAACTTAAAGTTATTGACAATGTTTGTTGAGATCCATTAGAATCAATATATGGAACCGAAACAACTACATTTTGCATGTCATTGGGTTGAATAGCAAACTTGGTATTGTCGCTTGATCTATAATATGCTTTAAAAGAACCTAAAGGAAGATTAGAAAAATTTCCGTCTCCAAAAACTAAATCAACTGTGTCGTTAGCTTTTGTCACAACATTATAAATGTCTCTCTCTGATTTTGCTAATGAATTATAAATTGCATTATTACCTGATAAGGATGGAACCTTTGTCCATTTTTTTGATACTTGTCCGAATTGATCCAATTGATATAACCAAACATCAGTGTTGTTTATATTCGGAGTATCTAGTGAATAAATGTAATTTGTGATTGCTGAATCTATTGTAAATGTAGTTTGTTCCATAGTTCCTTGTTTGAAAAGAAAGAAAAACCCAGTGTTGTTGGAACTGTCTCCGGATCCATCGCTTCTGTATGTGTATGTTAATCCTGTACCTTCTATAGGATTTGATTCGTAAATTGATTCTGACTCTTCAATTGTTGACGGTACTATTTCAAATGCTCTGCTTACTCCACCAACATTTTTACTAAAATTAAACATCGGCAAGTCTGCTTGATTTGTACTCAAAGTATAAACCTCTGTGTTGATACCACCTACTTTTTTTGACTCTCTCGGACTTCCAAATAACTGTCCTGTTTGATTGGCCGCATTTAGGATTGCGGTAAATTGTTCTCTGTAATTTGAATTAGCAGAGTCATTCCAAATAATTGTATTGTTAGCAAGATTACTTCCTGACGAGTCTAACACATCTTGTGTTGTGGAAAGTGAACTTACTTTCAATAACCCGGTTGCTGGCAAATTTCTTCTTGCATTATAATTGATTAGTCTTGCTAATCTTAATATAGAATTTCTTCTTTCTGCTGTTTCTAAAAAGTTTTCTCTGGCGTTTAAATCAACCCTGAATGATAGTGCCTGTGCTATGTAGGCAATTAAATCCAAAAGTGCCACATACTCAGAACTTTCAACAAAGTCGTTGAAATCATCAGGGTAATTTTCCTTTAGATAATTGACCATTGTTCTACGAAGTGTTTCAAAATCGTAGGATTTGAAGTCTGCTTGTTGAAAGGATTGATAGATCTTTCTCCAATCTTCCGCAACTAATAATCTGTTTTGTCTATCTGTAGTGGCCATAATACTTTAATAATGATATTTATAGTATTAATTATGTGCGTACTTTAAGATAGGCGTAACAATGAGTTCTCATCGAAGTTGAACGATAGTTTTTCAGTGATGTTTAGCGGAACATACGTGATCGACGCTTCTATGGCTATTCCTTTGTCTGCTTCTCTCACTATTATATTACTTGTGGATAGTCGTGGATCAGCATTTAAATTAGCAGTTACATCTTCAATAATTGCATCTTTTAGTGCTTCTGTGAAAGGTTCAAAGATAGCATCGTAAATTATTGTGCCAAACTCTGGATTTTCCACACGTTCTCCTTTACGCACTGATAATCTATTAATAAGATCCTGCTTGGCCACTTCAAAATCATATAATTTAAAACTTTGCTTTTCTGCTCGAGATGAAAAGCCTTTAAAAACAATCTCTCCTGACTGTGTGTTATTTGATGAGTTTGAATCGTATGCCATTTTAAATATTTACCTATTGTGAATCTTCGTCATCACCAACACCATAGGTCTCGTTGAATACTTTTGTTCGTTCCTCCGAAGGTAGATTTGCATATTCGTCTTGACGTTTTTTGAGATCTTTATAAAATTCAGCTTTTTTCTCAGACAGATTGCCGCCAAACTTTCCGTGTTCTTTCCAAGTTTCTATTTCATATTTCTCAATCAATTCATCACGTCTGGCCCATGATTCTAAATCGCCTCCTGGCTCAGCTATTAGTTTCTCAAGTTCTTGCCATTCATTATCGAAAGCACCACTGCCGCCGCTGAAGTATGGATCTTTAGTTTGGCCGCCTGTCCATGTGTTTGGCCTATAACCTCTAGCAAATGGTTCATGTGTTACAAAAGCAGATTGAGTACCATCAGGCATTGCCGATTTCTGTCTTTCTCTCAGCCCTTTGAAATATTTTTCTTTCATCTCTTTCATGTTTCCTATACCGTTCTTCTTATCCATAAACGGAGTTACTACACCCAACTCTGCCATTAAAGTCGGTACTCGTATAGTTCCTAATTGATGTTGGATAAATTCACCATCGGAGCTTCGTCCGTCACCATTTTTTCCTATTAAGGTCTCAAGCTCTTCCCATGCATTGTCAAAATATCTTTTGTTAGTATCATTGTTTTGTGTCCTTGCATAATTTTCATTTTGATCCGTAAGATTTGGTTGAAAGTATGTTGGATCAACATCTGCAAGTTCTCCGGAGAATTTTCCTCGGCCGATGCTAGTATCACGCACTGTGGTGTAGTTGTATGCTTTTGTAGGTTTGCCTTCAATTAATGGTTGGTCCGTATCTATATCAATTTCGCCTTCCTTGACAATAATTTTTATCTTGTCATGATCAGGTTTCATCCATGATGGTCCCCATGTTGCACGTGCAGGCACAGAGTTGAAATGCACCTGCATTCCTGCAAGATCAATTCTTCCTTTTGCTCCGTGAAGTTGCGTCCCATCAGTGTATGATGTTATACCGTCTTTAGCATAGTGCCTCACACTACCTTTGTGAGATGCACTTAATATGCCAGATTCGCCCATAGCATATATGTATTTTTCTGCATTCAATACAACATCTTCTTCTGCTGTAAATTTAATTTTTTCTGCGGCATGAAATTGTATGTTCTTATCAGAGTGTAGATTAAAGTCTCCGGTTGATCTTAGATTTATTCCGCCGTCGGCATAAATGCTTATGGTTCCAAAACTGTCCATTTCTATGAAGGCCTTACCTGAACCGTTTGCCAGGTACACTACACCCTCTGTGTCGTGCATCAACAGTTGGTGTCCTGACGCTGTCCTAATTCTTGTAAGTCTATTTTCGCCTTCTTCATCACCGTCATCCATTACGAAACTGTGTCCTAAAGTTCTGTCAACTTGCAAAGGTGTTTGGTTAACACCAATGTTTAATTCTCTAGAATTTTCACTGATTGGTCCTGGCGTGTTCCAACCAAAAACCTGACTGGGTGTTTCTCTTCTTGCACTTGATGTGGTTGTTCCCCTAATATCGTCGTCGAGTAATCCTTCTCGTTCTAGTTGATCTGCTAGTTCAGTATTAACAGGATACTTCCATTTTTCCATTGTAAGGTTTGTTTCACCTTCGCTATATCTTTTTTTATTTTTTTCCTGTACAGGCAAGTCGTAGGTGCCATAATTCTTAAAGTTGGATCCTCCTCCCCTTCTCCTTTCTTCCTCGCTATAATTGTTTGAATTTTTAATGTAGTTGCGAGATGCTCCGTTTCCAGGTACCATCTGATTAGTTAATGGCTCTTGAATGCAACCTAACCAAAATGCATTTTTTTGTCCTTTTTCGCCCTTGGCAAATATGACCAACACGTTGGTGTCTACATCTGGTGGAATTGCCCACATACCATATGATCGTTGTTGTGGTCCTTCTGCCGGATCTTTTGTGTTTGCTTTGAAAGGTTTAGCACCATAAAAAGGCGACAAGTATTGGCACCATATTATCTGTGATGCATTTATGTCATGACCATCGGTCCTAGATAGTTCAGGAATTACCACTCCTAGTCTACCCATCTTGAGTGGATCCACTGTATTTTTTACAACTGCTATGTATGGGCCTGAATCATTGGAACTACCTTTTTCCGAAAAGTGTTTAAGGTTGTCCTGTGTGTCTGAAAAGCCTCCGCCTATTTTATAACTCATACTTTAATTTATCCTTGCCTACGGCATGTAGTCGTCATCACGATTTTTGGTTTCCTCCTGCAATTTTTTAACTTTGTCCACGACTTTTTTCTGAAGTTTTGTTACTGCCTCTCCAATACTAAATTTATCCGAATAATCACTCATTTTGTTCCATCTATCTTTATTCTTTTCGCCACCTAATGTTTTTGTAGGTTTGGTATTTTCTTCTTTATAATCTTTGGAAATTTGTTGTTCTATGGCCGCCGCGGCATTTCCTTGTTGTTGCTGATTCAATCTAACACAATGTAATGTTTGCAAAAATTGACCGTCACTGAATTTTGAATCAACTTTAACAACCTGATATATTCCAGCAAATTGATTCGTAGTAATTTTACCTGATGCGTAATGATATTCATAAGCACCAGTGTAGGTATCATCCAAATCATCGGGTGGTCTGTTAAATTTTACCTGGATTAAAGGTTGAAAGTTTTCGGAGTTAAAACTTCCATACTTTTTGCTTATTACCCCAGAACCAAGTCCGTCTGCTCTTTTAGATCTGTCCTTGTGTATGGTGATAAATTGGTCCTGACAAATAAATGCAGGATCTCCGAGTATTTCTAATTCTATTCTGATCATATCCACTTCAGGGTTGGTAATATAATCATAAAACTGCTGTGATTTGTTTGAACCTGAGTTCATTGTATTTTTACCCTTTTGATTGGTTGGTTCTATCCGTATATCAGAACTATCAGAACCAAAAACCTTAACGAGATTTTCTTGGAACTCTTCGTATTTTCCTTTGGATTTATGCTCATCGTTGAACGGCCTCACATTTCTCAAATAGTAAGCGGTTTTATAATTGATGCGAAAATTTTGAATATCGACATTCTCTCCGGTGTAGATAAAATTGTATTGTTTTCTAACCCATTTGGACCAATCCATGAATCCTAAACTGACCCCTGGTGGGAAAAATTTTAGGCAGTGTAATTTTTTTGGTATCGCTTTGAACACTACCTTTTTTGGACTTACTTTTCTAATCGAATCTATTAAACGTGGATTTGGAGTTTCCACCATTACTTTGATTTCGAACCAAGGTATCCATTGATTATCTTTTGCTTTGTCCCTAAATTGGCTACTGCTGTAAAACTTCATTAGGTCATCATATGAAGTCTCGTTTGTGCCGGTCTCTGGTCCTGTCCTAGTTTGAACAGGTGATACTGCACTACTTGTCATTTGCATGTGCCAGTACTGCCAAAACGTATCTGCAATAGCAGAGTACCCTTCGCCTGTTCTAATAGCATCTTCAAAATATTTTACTAAACTTGTTTGTCCGTCTACCTGTGCTTCTGCTAATTTTATTTTAGGTGCTGTATCAATTTTAGTTTTTTCTCCAGCAATATAATTGTTCCAAAATTTCTGAAAAAGACTTGCGTTAGACTCTGCTGTAATTGTTTGTAAAGTTTTGGCATATTTTGCTCTCTTAGATACTTCTTCAGATACAACAAATTCATACGTGTCTTTGTACTGCCTCACACCTTCGTCTATTTCTTTTTGTTGATCTGCATCTAGTTGTTCAACTATTTCTTTGATCCACTCACCAACACTGTTTACACTGGTAGTTAATTGTGTACGAGGAAATTTAAATCTATCATCATGGGCCAAATCACCAAACGGTACTGCAATCACTTGATATTTCGCTCCTGCTTGATCTAGATCGAACTCAACCCTTACAATTAGTATAGGAATTTTTCTAACATAGTTTTTGTCTTCGCTGGTGATTTGTTTTCCGTTTTCATCTGTACCTTTAAATTCTATGGTTAAAAGTAATGGTGCGTCCATGAAGTCCATGTACCCGTTTATAAATGTTGCCGCTTTTACTTTTTCAATTAAAGATACACTAAACGGCTCAACCAACTCAAAATTCATTTTTGTAATATTTGATAATCCTCTGTCTGAATTTGGGCCTACCGTGCTTAACATATTAAAGTTTTCAAAAAATAAATCTAATCCTTGGGATAGTATGTTTACAGATGCTTTTGGATCATATGCCTCATTGAATGTTTTATTAATTTTAAATTTTCTAGCTTCTTGTGAGGAATAAAATTCTTCTTCTGCTCTTATCCTGTCTTGTGCGGCTTTGTATTTGCCTTCACTGATCATTGGATCACCTATTCCTCCAGATCGTGCAATAATATCATGCACTGGATTGTATAGGTATCCATGGCTTTTTAATTCTTCTTCAGAAATACCACTTAATGTAAAAATTGTGTTATACGTGGCAAATTTGTGCAGTACATTTTCTTGTAAGCCAACTTCATCGTCTACTGCTGTTTCTTTTTCTGGTACAACGCCAAAATTTGATTCATCTAACCCTTCATAATCATTTAAATTTGTTCCACCAAAATTATTAACACCTTCATAATCATTTAGATTAACTTGGCCAATCACTCCATCATAATCATTATTGTTGAGCTGGTCTATTTTTCTACGTTTAGGAACATCATGAATATTTGTCGTAACATAATTTTTGACTTTCTTTGATGATCTTTTTGTTTCGTTGACTTTTCTTTGATAATAATCGTTTCCGGCCATTTTATACTCCTAAATCTTTAGAAATATTGTCCGCCTTCGGTAATTGAATGGTGACCCCTGGCTTGAAGTCATATATTGGATCTTCTATTTGATCTGGGTTTCTCTGAGCGAACACCCACCAAAGCCTCGGTGTTCCATAAAGGTCATATGATAGTAAATCTGGTCTGTATGCGTATGTTCTTTCTATAGTGTATGTTTGATCATCAAGCTCAGATGTAATTGTTCTCGGCACTAACGGCTCCAAACTAATCGAATTTTGAGGAGTAGCATGATAAGGTGATGTGGATGAATATTCAGCCATTATACTAATCCTATTCCTCTTTCTTTGTCTAATGTTCCGTCAGCAAATTTTTTCAATGAAAAGTTTTTGACTGTGTCTCTGCTGTATGCCGGAGTTACCATACAAGAAACTGTTGATATTGTTGGTGCCCAAGATGAGTCTTCTATTGTGTTTTCATCTATTACATAGTTGTCAAATTTGTCTACGCCTACTGCTCCACCAAATCCTTCTTTTTGGTTTGTAGAAATATAATCTATTCCCGGTCTTAGTTCAACACTAAACTGATTTATTACTACCGGAACTTTATCATACACATGATCTCCATAACCTGATAAATGCAAAATAGGCGGTGGATTACCTTTCATCAGTTCGTTTGTTTTTCCAAAAGACATTTTGGTCATTGTTCTTAAAAATTTTACTACGGCTATCCAGTGTCTTGCGTCCTCAGAATTTTGCACAGGGAATTCTCCTACAATACTAATAGTGTCCACTTGTGAATTTTGATATGCTTGAAACGGGTAGTTGCTGTGTGTTTGTGCAAGTGCATTATAACTTGCTGAATTCTGTACAATAACTGCCGGTGTTACTGGCCAAAATACTCCGTTGGATTTTTGTAAAGGTTCCATTAGATCGTTGTCATCCAACAAGATATATTTAAAAGGTGACTCTGTTGGTAAAGTTAATCTTACTCGCCAATCTTGTGCTCCGGCTCTACCTGACCATTTTGCTTTGGCTGATTGTATACGACTGTTATCGCCCAATCCAGCACCTGTTAATCGTGCCCAGGTTTTGCTAAAAAACCCCGATCCTACTTTTTTAATGGCTCCTCCTAAAGACGGTCTTTTTGGTATATTCATAACGTACTAAATGGTTGCTTTCCTTTTCATAATTTTGTATACTATAAAGTATATTTATAGGCACAATAATAGGCGCATTTAATTACCCATACGGCACGATATCAACAGACCTGTTTGTGGTCACTTTTACACTAACAATATTGGAGAAACATGAAAAGAGTAAAGTACCTAAACAACAGAGATTTGTTGGCACAAATCCATGCCAGCAAGAATACATATTGTTCATATGTGGGCGATGAGGATTCGCAGTTTGATCTAATAGTGCCTAGTTTAAAGAAATTAAATGCCAGTGCGGTTGCACAGGCTAGAAAAGCCAAAGCAAAAAGATTAACACAATTAGCATGGGAACAAGCAAAAGAATCAGGACTTAAAAAAATTAAACTTTCAGACTATACACTGTCACCTAGAAAAATTGAAAAAACTGATCTTGTGTTTAGAGTGATGATGTTTGATCATATACCGTTGGATGACGAAAGAAAAAAGAATAAAAAAACAGTAGCTGATCATCATACCAAAATAAACTTTCCACCGTTCCAACATTATAGACTAGACAAAAAAGGCAATCCTCAATGTGTGGGGAAATCACACTGGGTAGGTGGAATGGACAACGGAAACTTTTCTTGTGATCACGGAAAAATTACAAACAGTTTAGCAATGATGTTTATGAAACTGTGTGAAAGATACGGAACAAGATCCAACTGGAGAGGTTACACCTACAATGATGAGATGCAATCACAAGCATTAATGCAACTGTCACAGATTGGTTTGCAGTTCGATGAATCAAAATCAGAGAATCCGTTTGCCTACTACACAGCGGCCATAACAAATTCATTCACAAGAATATTAAACATCGAAAAGAAAAATCAAGCAATCAGAGACGACTTGTTGGAAGTTAATAACATGATGCCTTCGTTTACTAGACAAAACGAAAATGATGCTAATTCTCCCGCATACAAAAAGAGAATGAAGACTGTGCATGGTGATGTTATGCAGGTTAATAAGACTGGTATTGCAAAATTAAACAAAGTGTTAAAGAAAAAAGGCAAGATTGAAACAGAAGATTTTGAAACTGTTAATTCTAGGAAAGTTGACATGACTAATCACAAACCAATTGTAAAGAAGAGATGGTAGCATAGTGGCATTTTTTAAAAAAGTTGCTTGTTTTACAGACATACACTTCGGCATGAAGGGTAATTCTAGAATACACAACGATGATTGTGAAGATTTTGTAAAATGGTTTATAGAGCAAGCCAAAGCAGAAGGATGTGAAACTTGCATTTTCCTAGGCGACTGGCACCATCACAGATCCTCAACCAATGTATCCACCATGAACTATACAGTATCCAATATGGAACGACTAGGAGCGGCATTTGAAAAGGTTTATGTTATCATGGGCAATCACGATTTGTTTTACAGAGAAAAAAGAGAAATAAATTCAATGGAATTCATAAGAAACATTCCAAACATACATCTTGTTAACGAATGGATAGTAGAGGATGACGTTGCACTGATACCATGGATCGTGGGAGATGAATATAAGAAGATTGAAAAAATGAAACAACAGTATGTGTTTGGACACTTCGAACTGCCATACTTTAAAATGAATGCCATGGTCGAAATGCCAGATGTGGGCGGAATACAGACAGATCATTTTACAGGCTGTGGACAGGTGTTCTCCGGACACTTCCATAAAAGACAACAAATGAAAAATGTAACTTATATGGGTAATGCATTTCCACACAATTACGCAGATGCATGGGACGATGATCGAGGCATGATGATTATAGAAATGGGTGGCAAACCTAAGTACATTAATTGGCCTGATATGCCAAGATATATTACAATAAAAATAAGTGACCTATTAGCAGATCCTGACAAATACTTGAAACCAAAAATGTATGTGAGAGTTACTTTAGATATAAAAATTTCATATGAAGAAGCAAACTTTGTCAGAGAAACTTTTATAGACAAATACGAATTAAGAGAACTACAACTAATACCAGAACAAATTGATCAAGCACAGCAACCACTGGTCGAAGTACAAAAGTTTGACAGTGTGGATCAAATTGTTATTAAACAGTTGCAAGGTGTTGATTCAGAAACATATGACAAGAATATACTAACAGCGATTTACAACGATTTAGATGTTAACAATTAAAGAACTAACAGTTAAAAACTTCATGAGTGTGGGCAATCAGGCTCAAGCAATAAATTTCTCAAATAAAAGTTTAGTGCTTGTGATTGGTGAGAACATGGATCTAGGTGGTGATGATGCAGGTGCTAGAAACGGTACAGGTAAGACCACAATTATTAATGCACTATCATATGTGTTCTTTGGTGAAGCACTAACAAACATTAGAAGAGATAACCTTGTTAACAAAACTAACGAAAAGGGAATGTTGGTTAGTGTTAAGTTTATAAAGAACAATATTGAGTACACAATCGAACGAGGAAGAAAACCACAAATATTTAAATTTTATGCAAACGACATTGAGCAAAACTTAGAATCAAATGAAGCACAGGGCGAAAACAGAGAAACACAGTTAGAAATAAACAGACTAATGGGCATGACCCATGCTATGTTTAAAAATATAATTGCCCTGAACACGTATACACAACCGTTTTTATCAACCAAACAAGCAGAACAAAGAGAAATTATAGAACAGCTACTTGGTATAACACTGCTATCAGCTAAAGCAGATTTACTCAAAGAGAAACAAAAAGCAACCAAACAAATACTAACAGAAGAAAAAATGATGTTGGATACAAGAGTTGCATCCAATGAAAAAATTAAAGAATCAATTGAAAGTTTAAAAATAAGAAGCAGTGCATGGCAAACACAAAAAGAGGAAGACTCAAAAAGTTTTGCAGAAGCAATAGCAGAACTGGAAAAAGTAGATATCAAAAAAGAACTAGACGCACACAAACGTCTGCAGAAACACAACGAAAACTATATTAAGTTATTAAGTCTACAAAAAGAAAAAGCATATCACGAAGACTCGTACACAAAATCCAAAAGCACAGTGGAAAAAACTGAGGGCGACTTAGAATATGCGGCACAACAAAAATGTCCAACTTGTGAACAAGAATTATTAGACGACAAGCACACACATCTTGTGGACAAACTCAAAGCAACACTGACCGAAGGTAAAGCAGATGTTGAAAAATTAGAAAGTGATCTTGCAAAAATACAACACGACATAGACGAAATAGGTGATTTAGGCAATACCCCAGACACATATTATGACTCCATGGACGAAGCATACAATCATAAAGGATCATTAAAAGATCTAAAAAGACAGCTAGAACAAAATGAAGCAAAACATGATCCTTATGCAGAACAAGTAGAAGAACTTAAAAAAACTGCAATACAAGAAGTTAGTTTTGACAAAGCCAACGAAATGGAAGATTTACATCGACACCAAGAGTTTTTATACAAACTGCTAACAGCAAAAGATTCGTTTATAAGAACAAGGATTATAGAGCAAAACTTAACCTATTTGAATCAAAGACTAGCACACTTCTTGGGCAAAGTAAAACTTCCGCACTCGGTAACTTTCCAATCAGACTTATCAGTAAGAATAGAAGAGCTAGGCAGAGAACTAGACTTTGACAATTTAAGTAGAGGTGAAAGAAACAGACTAATTTTAAGTTTAAGTTGGGCATTCAGAGATGTTTGGGAGAGCCTATATCAACAGATTAATTTGTTGTTTATAGATGAGCTTGTAGATGCTGGTATGGATATATCCGGTGTTGAAAGTTCTATGGCTGTGCTTAAAGACATGAGTAGAACACAACAAAAAAATATATTTTTAATCTCACACAAAGATGAATTAGTAAGCAGAGTAAATTCTGTATTAAAAGTTGTTAAAGAAAATGGCTTTACAAACTATGCCAACGATGTTGAGATGATAGTATAATGAAAATATTAATAACAGGCGGCAACGGGTTTTTAGCAAATAGTTTAAAGCAGTATATCGATGGCGATTATTATGGCAAGGATATGCTAGATGTAACAGATAGAAACTGCATACGTAATCTGCCAACATACGACGTACTAATACACACAGCAACAGGCAATATTGATGTTAACAACAACCTGCCTTTACTTTTTTCCAAAGCAACAAAAATATTTGCGTTCACTAGCAAACAAGGCACATTTATAAATTGGCAAAAATCTGGTCCATTAAATTATGGCTTAGAAAAACTAACTTTAAATTTTCTTGCATATAGACACAACATAGAAAATCACACTGTCCAAGTGTTTGAGCCAGGTCATATGGAAACACAAGAGCAGTACAATAATATTGCTAAAAAATTTAGTGATGTTTATTTGGATTGGAAGTTTGAAAAAAATATGATCTATGATCTATCGTCTGATAGATATATTGCTTACTGATATCTAACGTACAAACTAGTTCTACCGTCTTTTTCTATTTCTTCTACACCGTGATAACTGTAAACATTATTATACAAAGCATATCCATAGTTTGTCTTGAAGGGAAAAGTATACAATAACTCTCCTTGAGAATTATACAACGATGTTCCTTCATTATCATCGCTGAGATATACTTGTATGTGCAATTTAATTCTTGAATCATCAACATGCGGAACTAACTTATAGCCTTTGCCATCTATCCAAACATCTGCAGATTCAAATTTTAGTTTAGTGTTAAACTTTTTTTCAAGTGCTTGAGTTATACTAGAGTTCATAAAAAACACTGTAAGTTTTTTCATATCAATATCATGTTTGGAGAGTTTTACTCTATTCAAATGAGTTTGATTTTCTAATTTTTCAAAATTTTCTTTCTTGTCAAAATCAAAATCAAAGGTATTACCAAAGAAATTAGGATACTTTTGGTAAAGTATTCCGTGATTAATTTCCAAAGGTGCTTTTTCAATTGACAAAACCACTTCGTTCGTGCTTAAATGTAGCATATGTTAATTAATTATATCGTACGACAATAACAAGGAGAAAAAACATATGTCACAAACACACGAAAGTATCATGAGTGAGATTCAAGCATACTCTGAAGAGAACGGAAAGTTCACAGAGAAAGGTGTAAAAGCTTCTGCGACTAGAGCCAGAAAAGCACTTGCTAATCTTTCAAAATTGATCAAAGCAAGAAGAAAAGAAATTCAAGAGGCGAAAAACGCGGCTAAAGTTGCGGCGGCATAATATTGCCAATTGGATCCAATTTAATAACCCTCTGCTATTTTAGTGGAGGGTTTTTTTATGACTTGAGGATTCCTTTACCGTGTACTCTCACACGGATATGACCATTGTAATAATCGTTTGATTCTAAAACCTTACGTGAGAATTGTTCACGTGCTTCTACATAGGATAGTTCTGCTTTGGACTTGCAGTAGAACAGTATTTCTCTTGTGAATTTATCTTTACCAATTTTGTTAACGTCAATTGTTAAATCGTCGCTTGAACCATAATAATCTTGCCAGTCAGAATCTACTTTGTATCTACGCTTGTTCTTTCTGCCTTTGAGTGGCGGACGACTTCTCTTGAATCTAGCAAGTTTCTTGCCTATGTACATCCTACCGTTGGTTGTATTTGTTATGAGATAAACAAA
>TARA_B100001057_G_scaffold83104_2_pt1 | contig 15274 bp, 15 predicted proteins | sample TARA_B100001057 | Tara Oceans TARA_B100001057 (sample SAMEA2621839) | marine metagenome | biome: marine biome (ENVO:00000447); feature: surface water layer (ENVO:00002042); material: "saline water (ENVO:00002010), including plankton (ENVO:xxxxxxxx)" | depth 5 m
TTTCTCTTTTAAACAATTAATAATTTTTTTCGTGTCATTCATAGAGAGAGTTGTTTGTGTCACGTAGGCAATATTTTTATTATCAATTTTAAGGTCCCTTACATCACTTTCATTCTCAACTAGGTAAATCTTCCCCTTTTCGGAGTCATATTGCCCCATTGTGCCCTCTATTTCAGGATGTCCGCTATGTCCTATCAGTACAACATCAGTATCATTTCTGGCGTGTTTATGAACCTCTATATGTACCTTAGTAACTAATGGACATGTAGCATCAAATATCTTAAGGTTCTTTGAACGTGCTGCCTCTTTGACCTCTGTTGATACACCATGAGCGCTATATATTAGAATAGAGTTATCAGGAACAAGGTCAATATCCTCGATAAATTTAACCCCCTTTTTTTTAAAATCTGAGATAATAAATTTATTGTGTACTACTTCATGTTTTACATAAACTGGACAATCAAAAGAGTCGATAGCTTTTTGAAGAGTGCCAACTGCTCTCTCTACACCAGCACAAAAACCTCTTGGTGTAGCAAGTACAATTTTTAAATCGTTTAATTCATTCATCATATATTCTTACAATCTCTGCTTTGAATTTTATTGTAATCCCAGCTAGGGGATGATTCAAATCTAAAATTATATTTTCGTTATCAATTTCTTTAATTATAGCCAAACTAGGCATTATTTCTCCATTTGAGTTCTTGGTCTCAATCTCAATTACATTATTCACTCTAATCATATCATCATTAGGGAACATATTCTTTTTCACAATTTTACTCTTGCTGTCGTCATGTACTCCAAAAGCATCTTTTGGATCTAATGTTAGTTCTTGAGTAGATGATTCATCCATCCCATACAAAGTTATTTCCAGTTTCTGTGGAATTGTTCCGTCTCCTATGGTAAAGCATATAGGTTTCTTCTCAAATGTTGATTCAAAGACTAAACCATTCTCATTTTCAATTGAGTAGTGAAGATCAATTTTACTTTTATAGTTTACTTTCTTTTTCATCTTCAAAAAACATTATAAATATAAATATAACTAAGGCTAGCGAAATAAATATATCTGCAACGTTAAAAATCCCAGGAAAATAATAATTTTCATAACGCACCAAGATAAAATCAACTACTTTGTTATCAATCACCCTATCAATATAATTTGCCAATCCACCACCAAGAACAAGACTCCACGCAACAAATGCAATTTTTGATACTCTTTCATTCTCAGTAAGAATTTTATTTACGTAGTAAATTAAATAAAGTAATAAACATGTCATCAAAAAAGTAAGACTATAATTTATAAATACACTTTCGGAGTGAGCAAATCCAAATACTAAGCCTTTATTATAAACTTTATTAAATATAACAAAATTGTTTATAATAATTGGATCGTAGATAGCTGTCATATTGTCTATATAATATTTTGTTATTAAATCAATTGTGACCAACATCAAAACAATTAAATAAAATTTGAGACGCATCAACCTAATCTTCTAATTTCGCCGTTTTCGAAAATATTAGAAAAACATCTTTTGCATATACTCTTGTGTTCCTTGATACTTCCAACCGTCTCATTATGATGCCAACATCTATCACATTTTTCATACGAGCATACACTCACTTCTACGGATACATTATTGTCCTTTGATTGTTTAATATTGCACTTCGAGCTGATGAAAATGAATTTAAGTTCATCCTCATAATCTTTTAATAATTTATATTTATCAGAATCAATTGTAAGGGTGATTTCTGAATCAAGTGATGATTTTATTTCTCCTGAATTTCTCGATAGCTCTAATTCTTTTGATATTTCATTTCGAAGTTCAAACAGTAAATCCCCTACTTTGGATACATTATCATCTTTTTTGATGCTCATATCTTGCCATTGCTCAAGAAAGATTGATTTCTTATCGTCGCTATAATGTTTGTATGCTTCTTCTGCAGTAAACGAGAGAATTGGAGAAATTGCAAGATTCAACGTTTTTAAAATTCTTTCACACGTCAATTGGCATGATACTCTGGCATCTGAATCAGATTTCGTCGTGTATAATCTATCTTTTATAATATCGAGATAATATCCCCCAAGTTGCACTGTACAAAAGTTTTGAATCTCTTGAACAACTTGGTGAAATTTATATTTATTATAGTTATTAATTATTTTTTTCTGTAACTTTTCTGTTTCCAGAAGTATCCATTGATCTAGTAAAGTAAATTTTATCTTGCTAGGATCATGATTTTTAGCTTTCAAATCATTAATATTTGATAAGAGAAATTTTAATGTATTTCTTATTCTCCTGTATGATTCACTTGTTCTGTCGATTATTTCCTTTGAAATATTCATTTCTTTGGTATAGTCAGTTGTTGCCACCCACAATCTTAGTATGTCAGAACCTTTATCCTTAATTACACTTTGAGGGGATATCACATTTCCGAGGGATTTGGACATTTTCTGACCTGATGAATCAACAACAAACCCATGAGTTAAGACTTTTTTATATGGAGCTTTTCCTTTAATTGCGAGAGATGTAAGTAATGAGGATTGAAACCATCCTCTATGTTGATCCGACCCCTCTAAATATAAATCTGCTTGATCGACACCTTCACGCTCCTCTAGAACTGAAATATGTGTGATACCTGAATCAAACCAAACATCAAGGGTATCAGTTATAAACTCGTAATCATCCAACGATTCTTTTAATACTGAAGATTTATTATGCTCAAACCATGCCTCAACATTACCAGCGCGCACAATTTTTGCTGCTTCATGTAATATTTCGGCAGTTTTTGGATGGATCTGTTTGTTTTCCTTATGCACAAGTAGCGGAATCGGCACGCCCCAAAATCGTTGTCTTGAAATACACCAGTCTGGTCGATTTTCTATCATGTTGCTAATTCTCTCATGACCCCACTCAGGTACCCACTCAACATTTTTGATTGCCTCATTCACTGATTCACGAAGATTATTCCCATCCATACTGATAAACCATTGTGGTGTGGCCCTGAAGATTAATGGTGTTTTGAATCTCCAGCAATGAGGATAGCTATGTTGATACTCCTTTATACCTAATAAACAATTGTTGTTTTTGATTTTTTCAATAATTGGCTTGTTGGATTGTCTTACATTCAATCCTCCAAAATACTGAAGAGATTCATGAAAAAACCCTTTCCCATCAACTGGATTGTATATTTCTAATTTATTGTTTACTCCTGCAATATAATCTTCTTGCCCATGACCAGGAGCAATATGAACAATGCCAGTGCCTGATTCAGTAGTAACATGGTTTGCACTGATGACAGGAACATTGAATTCATAGAAAGGATGTTTTGCTTTTAAACCGATCAAATCTTTCCCTTTGCACCTACCTATCACCTTAAATGTTTTTCCAATTTCAGTTTCTATATCCTTATGCAGATTTTCAGCAAATAAATATACTCCATTTTCATTTTCAGCAAGGACATACTCTATATCCTGTCCGATTGCTAGTGCTCTATTTGCCGGTAATGTCCAAGGGGTAGTTGTCCAGATAATTATCTTTATATTCTTATTATCAAACTTTGATTCAAAAATCACGTATATGGAATTCGATGTAATATCTTGATACTCTACTTCTGCTTCTGCTAATGCTGATTCAGATTCTAAGCACCAGTGCACTGGCTTCGATCCATAGTAAACATGATTATTCTCAATAATCTTTGCTAAACTCTCAATTGTTGACGCTTCAAATTGACTATCCATGCTCAAATAAGGATTATTCCAGTCAGCATTAACACCCAATCTAATGAAATCCTTTTTTTGTTTATCAACTTGTTTTTGAGCAAATTCTCTACATGCTTTTCTAAATGCATTTTTGTTGTCTTTAAATTTCGATTTACCATATTTCTTTTCTACCATTAGTTCTATTGGTAAACCATGACAATCCCAGCCAGGGATAAAAGGTGAATCCAGTCCTGATATAGTTTTACTCTTAACAACAATATCCTTGAGTACTTTGTTGACAGCATGGCCAATATGTATGTCACCATTAGCATATGGCGGTCCATCATGTAATATAAACTTTTCTAGACCTTTACTCTTCTCTCTTATTTCATTATATAGATCTATCTGATCCCAGTACTTCATGATCTCAGGTTCTCTATTAGGAAGATTTGCCTTCATTGGAAACTTTGTTGAAGGTAAGTTTAGTGTATCTTTATAATCTGTCATTATTTTTTAAAATTTTAAGTGCTTTCTGATAGTCGTTGTCCATCTGTTCTATTAATTCTTGTTCAGATGTAAATTTAACCTGATCTCTAATTTTCTCTAAAAAAACAATCTTAATTTCTTTTCCGTATATTTCTTGATTATGATCAAAAATAAATACCTCTAAAGTATTCTCTCTGCCTGAAAAAGTTGGTTTATTACCATAGCTAGCCAGACCATATTTTTGGTCAAATCCATTGATGTCTACTTCGACTAAAAATATACCATTAATTGGCCAAAATTCACATACGTTAATATTAGCCGTAGGGTAACCCAATTTCCTTCCTCTTTTTTCACCATGTATCACTCTGCCAGTAATAGATGTTTTATTTCTCAGGAGGCTATTAGCTCTCTTGAAATCATTACTTACGATAAGCTCTCTTATGAGAGTACTATTTACTATTTGCTGATCACCTTCTTGGTCACTGAATTTCTTTATAAGCGGAACTACTGATAAATCAAAATTACTATTAGAATATTTTTTCAGTAAATTTATATCACCTCGTCTCTTATGCCCGAATCTAAAGTTTTCACCAATCGTAAGGTGACAAATATTTAATTTATCAATCAAAACCCTCTCTATGAAGTCTTCAGGACTCATGAGAGAAAACCTTTCATCAAATGGCAGAGATACAACATAATCAAATTGCTTCTCCGTAAAGATCTCTAATTTCTCACGATCATTCATAATTCTAAAAAAGCCGCTCTTTTTGAAAAACTCTTGAGGCATCGGATTAAATGTAATAGCGACTACATTTGATTCTTTGTCACAAAGTTTTCTATTTTCAATTGTTGAATCTAATAGCTCTAAGTGCCCAATATGCATACCGTCGAAATTACCAATAGTAATTGACGAGGGTTTTTCTATTTTTTTAATTTCATCCAAATTTTTATATAATTTCATAGTCTTTTATAAAATATCATCAAACGATTCTAAGGTAATTTTCTGATACTAAATTATTCATATATTTTCTTTACCCGATATCCGAGTAAGTACATCACAGATGAATAAAGTAAACCACCTAAACTGATATATAAAATTATCTTGAGCCCCCTCATATAATACGATGCTTGGTGCCACAAAGTTACATCATTTAACAAATATGTCAGAGCAAGCACCATTATAAAACAGCTTATGATTGATTTGAAAGTAGAACTATTTACAAATATGCCATCTTCAATCAAATTATTTCTTCTAAGATTATTGTACAAAAGAATTACCTGTATCCACGCAGATAGAGAGGTCGCTAAAGCTAAGAATGCATGGGCGCCAATAAAAGGATTTCTTAGGTAGATTACCACGACCAATGAGTTCATCGCTATATTAAATAGAACTCCTATTACACCGTATTTTACCGGTGTACTTGTATCTTCTCGTGAAAAAAAACCTGTCAGGAGAACTTTCATTAATATGAATGCAGGTAGCCCTATTGAGTAAGCAACTAAACTCATCGCACTCATTAAACTATCATCAGATGAGAAACTACCATACTGGAAAAAACTTATAATTATATACTCTGATAAAATAATGAGACCAACCATTGCTGGCAAGCTAAGGACTATCGCAATATTAAGTGCATCATTTAACATAGTTTTGAATTCCGCAAGATCCTTTTTAGCAAATTTTCTTGATAGTGCAGGTAAAATAACCGTAGCTATTGCTATACCAAATATTCCTAATGGAAATTCTACTAGTCTATCTGAATAATACAGCCAGCTAATACTTCCTGCAGCAAGAAGTGATGCCACTATTGAATCAACTATGAGGTTTATTTGTACAACAGCTGTACCTAGCATTGCAGGTAACATGAGTTTTAATACTCTATTTACACCATCAAATCTAAAAGAGATTTTAGGTAAAACTAGCAAATCCATTTTTCTCAGTAGAGGTATTTGTATCAGAAACTGTATGATACCAGCGATTAGAACACCATAAGCGAGTGATAAAATTGGACTACTAAACACTCCGGTCAAAAACAAGGCAGAGCTAATTAGAGATAAATTTAACAACACTGGTGTTATTGCTGGAAGTAAAAATCTATCAAATGTATTAAAAATACCAGCAGCAAACGCAGTAAGTGATATAAAAAAAAGATACGGGAAAGTTATCTTAAGCATTTCTGAGGCCAAATCATACCTCGTATCATTTTCCGTGAAACCCGGTGCAAACAAACTAATTATAGTCTCCGAAAAGGTAATACCTAATATCGTTATGAAAAGTAGAATTAAAGCCAGATTACCTTGCACATAGCTTAAGAAGTTTTTAAGATCTCCGGATTTGTTGATTTTATAATCATTTAAGACTGGGACAAATGATTGTATAAATGCTCCCTCCGCGAAAAGGCGTCGGAAAAAGTTTGGGATTTTGAACGCCACAAAAAATGCATCTGTATTTGAAGAGGCACCAAAAATATTAGCAAATATTATATCTCTAGCAAATCCTGAAATTCGGGAGATAAAGGTCATACTGCCCACAATATATGAGGATTTTAATATTGAGTTAGTATTATTCCTTTTCATTGGATTTACCATTTTACATCTATATGTTGACAGTAATCATCTTCATTGAGATAATCTTGTTTTATTTTAACGTTTATTGGAGTAGATTACATTGGCAAATACTAGTCAAGCAAGAAAAAGAGTAAGGCAGGCAAATAAAGCTAGACAGAGAAATGCATCTCAGAAGACTGAATTTAGATCAAGTATTAAAAAAGTACTAAAATCCCTTGCTGAAAAGAATTCTGATCAATCTAAAAAGGATTTCATAATGGCCACTTCTATTATGGATAAACTAGTCACAAAAGGTTTAATTCACAAAAACAAAGCGGCTAGGCATAAATCAAGACTTAATAAACAGATAAAAGCAATCAAATAACAACTTAAATATAAAAAGTTGTTCCTACTTGTTTATTTGAAAGAATCTTTTTAATTGTATCCTTTTCATATCCAGACGCTATTATTGATGTGGTATTATTAGTTGTGACCATCTTCACTGCGTTAAGTTTCGTTTTGAACCCTCCGGTGCCTTCATCGCTCTTATCGCTTATATCAAAATCTATTTTATCTAATGTTTTTATATCGCATTTCTTAATTAATTTAGCATTTGGAAAACGATCTGGATTTTTATCATAATAACCTTTTTGATTTGTTAAAATAATCATAAGATCTGCTTCAATTAAGTTTGTTACCATTCCTGCTAGTGTATCGTTATCACCAAATCTTATCTCTTCTGTTGCAACAACATCATTCTCATTGATAATAGGCACTATCTCCAGCTCTAGTATTTTTCCAAGAGTAGCTTTTGCATTTAGAAATCTACTTGGATTATTCATATCATCATGTGTGAGTAGCACCTGTGCAGTGAAACAATCTAGTTCTTTGAAAGAATGCTCGTATCTTCTCATTAAGCTCTGCTGACCAATAGCAGCCATGGCTTGTAGGCTCTCAAGTTGTTTGGGCCTTTTATTCACTCCGAGGATTTGTTGTCCTTCATTTATCGCACCAGAAGTCACAATCGTAAATTTAACACCAGAATCCATCGCAGTTTTGATTTGTTGACAGATATTATCGATAAAATCTTTTACATCATGATTATCCTCGTTTAGCAATGCGCTACCAATTTTCAAAACAACATTTCTATACTTCTTCACTATAAGCCTCTCTTAAATAATCCCAGATATCTTGACATAATATATCCAAATCATCTTTATTGATAGCTGAGGTAAAATAGACGTTATTCTTAAATTCTCTTGCAATCTTATTCTTCAACTCACTTAATTCATTTGTTTTAAGAAGATCAATTTTGTTAAAAACAAGCCATTTATCTTTCTTAGTAAGATCATCACCAAAGTTTCCCAGTTCAATTTCGATTGTTCTCAGATCTGACAATATTTTATCAATATCATTTTCTGAAACATCAATAACATGTAGCAATAATTTTGTTCTAGAGATATGTTTTAGGAATTGGATCCCAAGACCTGACCCAGTTGAGGCGCCTTCAATGAGCCCGGGGATATCTGCTATGACAAATTTTTCGTAGTCATTAATTAAGACCACACCCAGATTTGGGTGCAGGGTGGTAAATTCATAGTTTGCTATTTTTGGTTTAGCCATTGTCACAGAGGCAAGTATTGAGCTTTTACCAACATTTGGCAAACCAACAAGCCCAACATCGGCAAGAACTTTGAGAATTATTTTTAATTTTCTTACTTCACCTTTTTCACCTTCCGTTGTCTTTCTTGGCGCTCTATTAGTAGAGGATTTAAATCTTGTATTCCCTAACCCAAATTCTCCACCTTTTGCTAACTCAACACGTTTTCCATGTTTGTCTAAATCACAAACTTCATTTCCAGAATCATCGTCGAATATTATTGATCCTACAGGTAATTCAATAACAAGATCCTCGCCTGACTTGCCTTTTTTGTTCTTTCCACCACCACCTTCTCCATTTTTCGCTCTAAATTCATTTCTGTTTCTAAAGTCAGCTAGAGTATTTAATCCATCTTTAGCTATGGCAATTACAGAACCACCAACACCACCATCCCCGCCATCAGGACCTCCAAATGGAATATATTTTTCTCTACGAAAGCTCAAGCACCCGTTGCCACCATTCCCAGCTTTAACCGATATAACGGTTTCATCAATAAATTTCATCGTAAATACTTAATTTAGATTTTCTAGTTAGATTTTGAAGGAAGAACACTAACAAATTTATGTTTGTTAGGCCCTTTTTTCTGAAACGATACATACCCATCTGCTTTTGCAAACAAGGTATGATCTTTCCCGCACCCGACATTGACGCCAGGCTTCACTGGTGTGCCACGTTGGCGAATAATAATATTTCCAGCTTTAACAAATTCGCTGCCATACTTTTTGACCCCAAGTCTCTTTGACTCTGAATCTCTTCCGTTTTTGGTGCTTCCGCCAGCTTTTTTATGTGCCATAGTATTTGCCTATTTAATCGATTCTATTTTTATTTCTGTGTAATCTTGTTTGTGTCCGTGTGATCTCATATAGTGTTTTCTTCTTTTGAATTTGACAACTCTTATTTTCTTGTACTTCCCATGTTTTTTGATAATACCAGTAACTTTCAGACTAGATGCTATATCATTTGGTATCAATTTATTTTTATCATCAAATGCCATTAGTACATCACCACAACTTACTGAAGATCCCTCAGGTGAAGATATTGGCATGACTTTTATGTAGTCACCTTCTGTAACTTTGAATTGTTGGCACCCATTTTTGATTATAGCTATCATATTCTTTCCTGAAAGCATAAATTCTACCTTTTATTGAACATTTAATAAACATTTTTGTGATGTTTGAGCTCATTTTATGGTCTTATTTTGCTGTAAATTTCCGCAAGATCTGTAATATATCCATATGGAATTGAGTTCAATCAGAGAAATAGTGCGTGCTGACCTTGAGTCAGTTGAATCAAGGCTTAAAATTAGATCAAAAACAAATGTTTCGTTAATAAACAAACTGGGTGACCACATCATAGAGAGTGGGGGTAAAAGACTTAGACCTTTAATTCTCATCCTCTCTTCAAAGATCGCAGACGAGGAAAGCAAGGATATAATTATTGACTCGGCTGTTGTCATAGAATTTATTCATGCCGCAACTTTACTTCATGACGATGTCGTAGATATGTCAGAGATAAGACATAGCAAAGATACCGCAAACACTATTTGGGGTAATAAAGGAGCAGTGTTGGTTGGTGATTTTTTATACTCACGTGCTTTTGAAATTATAGTTGAAATAAATAATGCTCAAATTTATGAAACTTTGGCATATACAACTAATACGATTGCTCAAGGAGAGGTGATGCAATTGATGAATATTGAGAATACAAAACTTACAGAGAAAGATTATATGGAGATTATTTACCGAAAAACATCAATATTATTTGAAGCATCAGCTAAAATAGGTGGGATTATAAGCGCGTGTAGTTCTGAACAGATAGACGATATGGCAAAATTTGGATACCACTTTGGTGTTGCGTATCAGCTTCGCAATGATTATCTAGATTATTTTGGCTCCAAATCTATGACAGGAAAGAACCTTACTGAGGATTTATCTGAAGGTAAAGTGACATTACCTATTATTCACGCCTTAGGAAAATGTAACTCTAAAGAGAAATTATTGATTGAGAAAGCAATTGTAGATGAGAATATTGAAAATCAGAGTCAAAAGATCATAGAATTATTAATTTCATATGGCTCAGATGAATATTTACAGAAAAAAATTGATGAACACACTGCATGCGCAGTTGATCATGCAAAAAAATTATCTGACTGCAAGTATCGTGATGCATTAATTAACATTGCTTATCTATGTAGAACTAGAAAGAAGTAATTAATTTATGACAGACCTCTTTTTTCCCATTATCTCCGATAATGTTTTTCCCTCAGAATAGCCCCTCATAAATTTTTCACCCAGCCATAACTTCATTGCAAAATAACTAAGCCTAGGAAATTTATATAAAATCTTAGCCCCTTTGCTATAGAGAGAGAGTTCGTCTGTAAGCTTGTGCAAAAAGTCATTATACTCAATTGATGCAAGTTCTTCAGACTCCAGTGATCTATTGATTGATTGAGCTGCATGCTTACCGGATAACACGGCATTATAAATACCTTCTCCTAAAAGTGTTTCAGCTAGACCTGCTGCATCACCAAGAAGAAATATGTTGTCATTCGATCGATATTTTATTCCTTCAGTACCAATTGGAAATGCAGTGATGTCTGTAATCTCCTCGCCCGGAAATCTCTTGTTAACGAAATCATATAAGTCATCTTTACTTCGTTTTCTAATTTTTTTATCTACGACTAGGTTTCCTATGCCCACATTGTAATGATCAGACTTAGGGAATATCCATGCATAACCACTATCGTTGAATACGAATTCAGTTATAGACTCCCCGTCTTTTTTTTGAACTTTGCCCTCATATGCAGATACTGGGTGTGAGTGTTTTTCTTTAGATGTAAACTTTCTAACAATACTGTTTGCTCCATCAGCGCCAACTAGAAACTTCGTATGTACCTCTTTCCCGTCAATATTCAATTTTATAAGACCATTATCTATTCTTTCAATATCTTTAATTTTTGTAACTTTTCTAAAATCTACTCCTTTTTTTATTGTTTCATTAAAAAAATAATTATCAAACTCATCTCTTATAACCATAGCACATGACCCATTCTCATGTTTAAGCGTTACTGTCCTATTTTCGTCAAATGTAAATCTCATTTTTCTCGCTTTATGTTGTATAAGATGATCAATATTTATAGGTAAATGCTTAAATGTTTTCATAGTGATCCCACCAGCACATGGCTTATGCCTTGGGAAAGAAGCTTTATCAACAAGAAGAATTTTTAAATTATTAAGATCAAGATAGTGGGCGCAAGTACAGCCAGCTGGGCCTGCGCCTACTATTATCACATCAAAATTAGCGTGATCATGTATCATTTTAGTGCGTTAATGTAGTCATTTTGTGCAGGAATTTCTAATTCGTTGTTTATTTTCATGTCTACTCTTATATTTCCTCTCAATATGTAAAGATTACTTGATGATTTGATTGTAAGCAAATAATAATAAGTTGGCACATTTTATGCATGTAAACACGTGAGGAGTAATATTATGAATAAAATGAATTTTCAAACTATAATCTGCAGTCTTGCAATTTTCACGTGTATATTGTTTTGTGGAGAAGCATCTGCAGAAGAATTATCTGCTGCTAATACATCATGGATTTTAACATCAACTGTGTTGGTGCTATTTATGACATTGCCAGGACTTGCGTTCTTTTATGCAGGATTAGTAAGAAGCAAGAATGTTTTATCTGTGTTAATGCAGTGTTTCTCCCTCACATGCTTAGTTTCTCTTCTCTGGGTTGTATATTTATATAGCTGGACTTTTGGTGATGGGGGCTCACTAAACTCTATTGTGGGTAATTTTAATAACCTATTTTTATCCTCTGTTACATCTGAAAGTTTGTCTGGCGATATACCAGAGACAGTATTTGCTATGTTTCAACTAACATTTGCGATTATAACACCTGCCTTGATTGTAGGTGGTTTTGCGGAAAGGATGAAATTTTCTGCCATGCTTATATTTAGCACTATTTGGATGACTGTTGTTTATGCACCAATCTGCCACATGGTGTGGGGTGGTGGATGGTTAGCTGATCTAGGTTTAATGGATTTTGCTGGTGGGACAGTAGTTCACGTTAATGCTGGAGTCGCAGCTCTTGTTGCAGCTGTAATGTTACGAGAAAGGAAAGGCTTCCCTAACACACCAATGCCTCCTCATAACCTGTCAATGACAGTAGCAGGGGCATCGATGCTCTGGGTGGGGTGGTTTGGATTTAACGCAGGTTCCGCACTTGCAGCCGATCAGTCTGCAGGTATGGCAATGTTAGTTACCCATATAGGCGCTGCTGCTGGTTCGTTAGCGTGGATGTTTCGTGAGTGGATGAAACAAGGAAAGCCTAGTGTTCTTGGAATTGTAACAGGTATGGTTGCAGGCCTTGGCACTATTACTCCTGCATCAGGTTTTGTAGGCCCAATGGGCGCTCTGATAATAGGAATATCAGCTGGACTAGTATGTTATGAAGCAACACAATACATTAAAAAAGTTCTGATGATAGACGATTCTTTAGACGTATTTCCTGTACATGGCGTTGGCGGAATTTTAGGCACTTTATTAACTGGAGTTTTTGCTGCAAGTACTTATGGTGGTGTTGGATTAGAGAATACAATATCTCAACAAGTAACAATTCAATTTATAGGAATTGTATTTACCATTATTTGGTGTGGTACGCTTACATTCATTGCACTTAAAATCACCGATAACCTAGTGGGATTAAGAGTTTCTGATGAGAGTGAAGAAACTGGGATTGATCTCACAGAGCATGGAGAGAAAGGTTATAACAACTAGCTCACTTCAAATTAGGCTAATCTTATAACTTGAGATTCTAATTCTCCAGAGTCGAATAGTTTAATAACTCTATAACCTGGTTTCTCATTTTCATCGATGATGAATGTCTTGGATTTAGGCTTTGACTGATAGCAAGTCGAGGGTGTTGAAAATAATCGTGCATTATTAATTTGTGTTTCATAAACGTTATGAACATGCCCCCAAGAAACACCACGGACTGATTCTGTGTTGCTTATTGCGTCTAGAAGTAATTCTGCGTTTTCTATTACCATTTTATCCATTGATGGGGATCCTATTTTTACAGGATGATGATGAAGAAAAATCATAAAATATTTTTCCTTATTTTCATCAAGTATCTTTTTAAAAATCTCAATCTCATCGTTTTTTAGATAGCCATTTGGGGAACCATCTTTCTTGGTATTAAACATAAAGATAAACCATGGGTCTTCTTCAAGGTAAAGTTTAGAGTTCAGATTCTTATGTCTAGAAAATTCACGTATTTTCTCAACAGAGTCGTGATTCCCTGGCATCAGGTAAAATGGTATTTCTATTGGGCTCACTATCTCAGTAAGATGAGAATATGAGTTATCAGACTCATCATCAGATATGTCGCCAGATATTATTATTAAATCACAATCGACCTCATTTTCATGTATGTGCTCTATCATTTTCTTTGCCGAGTCAAACGTGTTTATATCGAAAGATATTCGCGTTTTATCTTCACACAAGTGTAGATCAGTCATCTGTATTATTTTAGTGTAACCCTTGTTTTTCATATATTTTATCTTGTCAATTTTCGTATAAAAACACTATTAGTCTCTAAATATTATGTTATATTACCAGAGTTATGAAAAAAGACGTTCATCCAAAGTATCAACCCGTGATTTTTCACGATGTTTCTAGTAATAAAAGCTTTTTATTATCGTCTACGTTAAATCCCAAAGAGACAATGAAATATGAGGATGGTAAAGAGTATCCTGTGTATAAGGTAGAAACCTCATCTGAATCACATCCATTCTATACTGGAAAAGGAAGAATAGAGACCAAAGAAGGTCGTGTGGCTAAATTCAGACGTAAATACAAATCCAAATAATCAGTAAATTAGAGGAAATCTCCTCAATAACCCTATTTTTTTTAAATTAATGCATTTATTGTCTTGACATATCCTATCTGTCAATATATTGTTATGGACAGAATATGAACAAACATTAAATATATTAGACAATACTAATACTTTAATATAGTTGTTCGTTTAAACATGGACATATCCACTACTTAGGAGGTAGTTATGTTAAAAATTTTACACAATATGAAATACTTACTTGCACCGTCGCTAATCTTAGTTGCGTTTGCAGGAGTGTTAATTGGCGGTGTATTCGCGTGGACAGGCGTTATTCTTCTATTTGTCGGTATCTTTATAGATACAGCAATTAAGAAGCAAGCTTCAAGCAGAATGCACGATGATAACGGAAATACATTAGCAAATCCTGGTTTCCAAAACTTGGTAATGTACTTAATGTTACCTGTTTTCGTATTACTACAACTTGCATTAGCATGGAGAGTTTACGGATACATGTCAGGTATGCCAGTAGAAGTAACATCAATGTTGTTTGGCCTAATTCCAGTTACCTCAGGTATAACAGGTTTAGATCTTATTGGTGCAACTCTATCAACTGGAATATTTGCTGGTATAGGTATCATTTACGGTCATGAGCTTTCACACACGAAAGGCTTAGGGTTCTTAATCTCAAGAGCAACAATGGCACTTTCAGGGTCAGCACATTTCTGTTACGCACACGTATACAACCATCACTTAGAGTTAGCAAGTGAAGATGATCCTGCAACTGCGCCTCGCGGTCGTACGATCTATGGTCATTACCTGCTTTCATACGTAGGTCAGTCAAAATTCCTTTTCAACATGGAAAAAGAAAGACTTGGACGTATGGGTAAATCTTTCATCTCATGGCAAAACCGTTGGATTAGAGGTTACTTAATGTCAGTACCTTCAGTTGCATTGTTCTTTGCAGCAGGCGGTTGGGTTGGTGTAGCAGCGTTAACTGTAGTTTGGGTTGTTTCAAACTTCGAATTAGAAGCATTGAA